>Ga0209489_105249_pt1 | contig 22757 bp, 10 predicted proteins | sample SiratrowhiteBW_FD_187527 | JGI IMG/M metagenome (GOLD analysis project Ga0209489, IMG submission 187527) | Root nodule microbial communities of legume samples collected from California, USA - Siratro white BW (SPAdes) (version 2) | ecosystem: Host-associated > Plants > Roots > Nodule | place...
TTTTGTTTTTTTTTTTTTTTTTCTTTTTTACTATCTTCTTAGAGGGTGACAGAGTTGTGCAATGTTCATTGATGCGAAAAGTTAATCATCATTCTTAAAATCTTAGGACAACCGCTTAACTAGTATTATAAGCAGATCAAGATTTAGGTCATAATTCACTATTTCAGAAAAATTTCGTTACAACATTGCAAATATAGATTAATTGACTTTCAGTATATATAAAAAAAAAACAAAACTTATATATAAATACTTGTAAAGAACTAAAACAACTAAAACAATTCAATTATATACTTTATTACAACTAAAACAACTAAAAAGTTGTAAAGAACGCATAAACCATAAATAACAAACAAATATATGTATCAAACCTAATTATATATATATATATATGCTTTAAGATAGAATGGTAATTTGCATGTTTTGACTTTAGAAACCCCTCTAGTTACATAGATTTTAGTATTTAGTAATAGATCAATGCTTCATCTAACAATTTTACACGTAACTATACACTGACTATGAAAAGATCATCAATATCTTCTAAAATCTCATGAAAAAAGAATAGTAGTTAAACTTGGCATAATATTGGATTATGAAAGATGTATACATTTATGAATAAGATCAATTTGTCCAATAAAGTGAAGAAAAAGAGAATAACACTATAGTAGTCAGGAAACTATTTTAATTGTATATGAGAAGAGAATAAAATTACAAACATAATTCTGACCTACTATTAAGTCATCAATAGTTTATACTTTGTCCATCAATAATTAAATTATAATTTATATTATTTATCTTAATATTTGTTAGAAATTCAATAATTAAATAAGTAATCAAATATTATCTAGTAAGTTAATTTAATTTTATAAAAGAAAAGTTACACAAGTGTCATATTTGAACCTTTTTTGTATTTTATCATTTTTAAAAAGTAAAATATATTTTAAATTTTATATTATAAAATATGGTATGACAAAATAAATGTGTATATGTAGAAAGCTTATTTAGTCAATAAGCTTATAATGTCAAATGCTTCTAAAATACTGAAGTGACTTGTAAACGCACTTTTATGAGAAATTTAGAGAAAAGAAAATAAATATGAAGAGAAAAGAAAAAAAAAAGTATATTTGCTAAAATAAAAATAAGAGAGAAATAAAAAGGGAACTAGTCTCACATCTTCATGTTTTTGTATAGAAAATAATCAATCATGATTCCATTATAATTGATTTCATTGTATAAAATGCAAGAATAATTGATTCTAAATTAGTCAAGTATTATTTATTTCCTTTTATAAACACAGATAATATGTTATCATACAATGATAATCAAATTATCATGGACCCTAAAAAAAAATAAGATCAATTATCTGCGTAAGCTAACTGAATAGTTTCAATTAAATAAATTATACTTTTTGTTATTTCTTTTATATTTGTTTCACACCAAACACTTCTAAAATTCAAATTTTCCTCACCATATTTTTATTCACTGTATTTTTATTCATGTTATTTCTCATTTATTTTTCCCTACCAAAGACATCTTTAAACAAGTCCAAAGGCGTGTCAATCATATATCATGTAACAATTGTATGAAGTAAAAGAGACATGGGTGGTGTTACTCGAGGAAGTAACAACACTTGACCCATCAAGTTTTCTCATTCACGTTGTAGTGTTGCCTAACTGTATAGGATTTCTAGTATAATATCCTCTCTGAGGTGAAGATTAGAGTGAACTGGTGGGCTAATTCAAGTACAATTCATCTAACAAAAAACTTGTGCTCAATTATATGGGAAAACTTATCGAACCAATACAATCACAGACCCGCAAACAAAATTAGTCCATAGTTAAAAGGGTAAAGAGAGATCGTGGCAAAAATATTGGTTGATAGGTTAATAACTCCTATGAAAGGGGATTTTCGTTCATGCCATAAGTTCTGTCTCCAATCTCAAGTGGAATGGTTTAACAGACTGGCACGACACTTCATTAACTTCCATATAAAAGATATAATCAAGCAGTTTATATTTTCCTCATGTAACATCTACCATTCTCACATCTCGTCAAAACACAACAATCCCTCATCTACTGATTGCTGCCAGCAGAAGAAAACACCCCCAGTACAGTTCTGCAATAACTAATTTTTGGGTGAAGCCCCATAAAAATTGATCAAAATATTTCTGAAAGTGGAAAAGCAACATAGCCATATGCAAGAAAGGGAAGCAGGGAACTCCTGCCCCAAATCAGCAAGGAAAAAAATTCTATGGTCGACTCCCTAACTCAAAGTATGCATGTCAAATTTAAAAATTTATTATCACAAGCATCAAATCCAAAACAAAACCGGAATTCAACCATTCACAAGGACAGTTTTTTTGCCATGAGCTTTTCATAAGAGGTTAAATCTTGATTGAGGCACGGACGAGCAGTCTCTACCAAATAATAGTCACTAATGATCTAGAGGATCATGTGAAACAATTATAATCAAATGAACATCTACAGCAAGCATGTTGACAGAGAGAAGATATACATATCTAAATATTTCAACTTGTACAGATTATTAGGAGGATCATTGAAATACCCATTGCTCTTGAGAGAAGAATATTTACAAACCATGACAAAACTTGTCACTTTGTGTGGTAGTAAAAAAATATTACCTTTAAGTGCGTTGATGGACAAACAATATTTTTTCTTCATGCATTGTTTTTACTTTCTTCCAACATAAGATCCCAACTTTGACAAATCTGGAATCCAGAATGACAACTCAGATGATCCAGTAGCAAACATAAGACTTCCAGGAGCCCACTTGATTACAGGAGGTCCGGTATCAGAAGTTGCACTCCTCCAACTTGCAACCTAGAAAGGCAAAAAGAATTAACATCGGAATGGTAAGTACTATTCGTACTTAACTTCACGCAAGGAAAATACTGTTACCCAAAGTAGATTTTGAAGTCAAACACACATGCTATAATTTTTTTTCAAGCATAACCACTTCAAGTACAATTGAAAAGTTCAAATGCCACACACAACTTGACAAGCTTCAAAATAGTATATTTTCTGTTATTTCTACAAAATAAAACAGACTCAGGAGATAAAAAATAGACAAATATTGAAGAATTATTAACAATCATAATTGGCTCCTATCCCATCAAAAGTGATAATATACTGTAGGCACACATGAACAAAAAAAGGAGTCAGTTGTTGAAACAAGATTAGTCGTCCAATAATATCCATATTGACTAGAGACAAAGCCTTTCCTAAATTGTTACAGGAATTCCACACCACGCCCATAGGAGGTTATTTGGGAGTTTCCGCACTTTTAGAAGGATTGCCCAATCTTTACATTTGATAAGGATGAAGAAGACGGTAACTGATTATGTGGCTGCATGTCATGTGTGTTAGCAAAAAAAAATATTTGGCAAGTTCACCTCAAGGATTGTTACAACCTTTGCCGATCCCAAGAGATCCCAACAGCGGTGTGGGAAGAGATTAGCATGGATTTTACACTAGATTACGTAAATCCAGTGGTTATGATGCCATTTTAGTGGTGGTGGATAGGCTCAGCAAGTATGGCCATTCCATTCCTCTCAAACACCCATATTCAGCAAGATCAGTGGCAGAAACGTTTATAAAGGAATTGATTAGGCTGCATGGAATCCCGGCTTCTATAGTAAGTGATAGAGATTCTATCTTCATGAGTTTGTTTTGGGAGGATCTGTTTAGGCTACAGGGAACGAAGCTGAATATGAGGACCACCTACCATCAAGAATTTGATAGACAAACAGAGGTTTTGAACAGAGTTTTAGAAACATATTTAAGGTGTTTCAGTTCAGAGCAACCGAAGACATGGATGCAGTTCATAACATGGGCAGAATACTAGTATAACACCAATTATCAAGAAACTGCGAAATGCATGCCGTTTGAAGTGGTGTATGGGAGAGCGCCTCCATCATTAGCTCGCTATATTCCAGGGGAGACGGCAGTTGAGGTGGTGGCACAAGATCTGATAAATAAGGATGAAGCTTTGAAACAACTCAAATACCATTTACAGATAGCGCAAGATTAAATGTCAAAGTTTGCTAATTGACACAGGAGACCATCAGAAATTAATGTTGGGAATGAAGTTTATCTAAAAATCAGGCCACACAAACAAAAATCTATGCCAATTAGGGTCAATCCCAAGTTATTTGCACGTTACTATGGCCCTTTCAAAATGACAGCTCAAATAGGACAAGTGGCTTATAGACTACAATTACCGGAGGGTGCCCTAATACACCCGGTATTTCATGTTTCTCTACTTAAAAAAGCTATTGGAAATGCAAATGTGGAATCAGAATGACCTGTAAGTTTACAAGGGAGAGGAAAATTAAAAGTATACCATAGAAGGAAATTTAAGAAAAAGAATAAGGTGGGGGGCAAGGTTGTTAGTGTCATCAGGTTGGGAAAGGTTGGTCTATTTAATGAGACCAACCTAGAGAGTTGGGGACAGTTTTTGGATATTGTATGATTGACAGGTGTAACCCTTTGTGAAAGGAACAGTGGTTCCTCTGTGCCCTATTCTGTGTACTTTCTTTGGTGGAATTATTCCATAAACAAGACATATTCAGTGTAACCTGTGTTTTGTGGGTTTTTTCTGCTGTGTGCTGTGTGTGGGGCGTAACACGCAGTCACTTAGAGGTAATGAGTAATTTTATGCCAAGACTATTTTCAGCCCATTATTAACCGTCTGCAATTAGGAAATAAATGACTGTATTCACAATCAAAGGGTAGGACATTCTGAAAAATGAATCAGAAATATAAAGTTGAAAGAATATCATCCTGATTGGAGAAAAACTATATTAACGGTTATTAAGTTAGAACCCAAACAAAAATGTGTGAAGAAAATATCATACTTCTTTGCCACTTCGAACACTCCATGCATAGATGCTTCCATCCCCAGAACCTGTCGAAGAATCCAAGTGTACAACTATCAAGTTAAGCATAACATACCAGCACAGGCAGTAAGCAGCAACCAACAGGATCCCATAAATGGGAAAGAAGATTGAAAATTAGACAGAAAAATCACAGCATGATGCATGCCTTCTAAAATAATCATATTCAGTCCAAATCTTTCTTCCAAAACACTATTTCAGGCAAGAAATAACACCCTAATAAAAAGTTCAATATGCAAACAATGTGTATATACCAAATGAATAATGATCATAAATTCTTGGAATGATCTGAAAATGCTTACCAGATATTACAAACATTCCCTCGGGGCTGAAAGAAGCTTCTAATGTGGAGTTGCATGAGACAGGTGTGACATTATATGTGGATAACTATGTAAATATAACGAGAGAAACAATCACGCATAAATCCTTTCAAAGCACAGTAAATTAAGTGAAAGACCTATGAAGTAAAAGCGGACTGCGATAGCAAGGAGAGATACTAACAAGTGTGCCACGAAATGAATCAAGCACATGAATATGCCCATCTGTAGTTGTTAAAAGCATGAGACTCCCGTCATTACTAAATTTCACAACATTTGCATCAGAAGTGTCTCCCCCAACAGAAAATATCTCAAAGGGACCCTGTAGGAAGTGAAATTCACCATATTAGATTATTAGTGTATGTCACAATTCACATACAACAAAAGCCAAGCTTAATATATATTCACATTCTCATTTTGAATTTGCAAACCTTTTCGTACTTGCGAGCATCAAACATTCTTATGAATCCTCCAAATGCAATGGCAAAGACAAGCCCTTGATCGTCATATGATATAGCAGGCCTTCCTTGTACACGTAACAGTCCCTATTTATTTTTTAAGTAAGAAGCCCCTATATAAGTTATATGACGTATAATAAACAAAAGGACATAGGATAAACAAGTAACAGCATGCACATGACATTACCTGGCACTTTTCAGCCCTTTGATCCCATAGTAAAACAGTTCGATCTAGAGAACCAGATATAAAGCAGTCTTTCCTAGAGCACAAGCTTAGTGACACAACCCTGGGAAAAAGTGATATTCTTTTATAATTATAAAATGGAATGAACATGAGTAAGGTATATTATGAATGACAAATACCAAACCTGTCATGGTGGCCTTTGAAATATCTCAAATATTTGTTATCATGTAACGATAGAAGCCGCAAAGATTCTGGATTGAATGAAATCTTTTATAATGAGTATACAAAATTTACTGTCATACCAAGTTCATTGAAGATGAAAGCAAGAATCTTACCATCCCAACCATTTTTTGAAGAGTATATGACAGTTGTAGGATGCGATGTGAAGCAAACCAGGTCAACCCCGTACTTCTTGCTATTAATTGTTTTCAAACATCTGACACCAAATATGTTGATGCATACTTGTAGATCAGTTACAGAAACGGAAGAATGGCAAAATATTTCAAAGAATGAAATAACATGACTATTAAGCTCTTTATTCACTCCATAATCCATGTTAACCATTTAGCTGTAAATGATGGAACAATTTTAGCTGTCATATTACATCTGTGTCATTTATGTCACATCAAATTAAATAACGATGCAATCTTCTTAAATCATACTAGAGATGTAAATTGATACGAGGATGCAACAATTTCAATAAACTTGAGGATAAAAATGATGTATCTAATCATTCATTCAATTGTCTATATAATTCGAGCAATAGATAAAATGAGGCTTACGTTCCACTCGTAACCTCATATAGTCGAATGGATTCATCATCACTAGCAGTCACTAGATAACTGGATGCCCTGTGAAAATCCAAGGAACTAATTCTACCATTCTGAAAAACATATGCGCACAACAATTAAAGAAAAAAACAGTGACAAAGAAATTTGAGGTTGCCGAATCCCAGAACATTAAAAACACTGCCCTAATCTAAAATAAGAACAGAAAATGTAATGGCAGAATTGCTCACATAGTCTTTGAAGGCCATTCCTACTTCCATACTCTGAAGAATTTCTTCACTGAGTTCCAAAGACACCTTTTCTTCTCTCTCCGTTTGCGTTCCTGCGAACACTCAAATAGTAAGAAAAACAAGGCAAAAGCCAAATAGAGCAGAGCAAAATAAATATAAATATCGAAACTCAATAACAATTTTGAAACACCTCCCATCTCTTCGCTAAATTTTGCCTTAGGTATCTGAAAAGCTGAGGAAGATTAAGTGGAATAAGATTGTCACTGTGCGCATTCAGAAATTGGAAGAAACCTTACTCCTACCCCTACACAGTTTTTGTATTGCGAATGAAATAAAGCAGAAATATATAAGACTGTGAGCAAGGTACGCAGCAGAAAAAGATCGGAAGAGGCAGAAGATTAAAAATTGCGTTCTTAGTACCAACTCCGGAAATTCCATCCAACTAAGGGACTGAAGAAAACTGGGTGAACTGTGAAAAAACTGAAATTAAATTTTACAGAAAATAATTTTTTCTTTTTTAAACTTCTCCACTTATATGCACAGATTTGCGCTGAAAGTTTTTTTTTTTTTAATTAAATAAAAAAATTAATTTGACTATAATTAAATAAAATATAACAAAAGTATTTATTTGTTTATTCTAAAATAATAAATAATTGAAAAATTATATAATAATTAAACTTATAATAAAATATCAATTTTAAAATAATTAATAAAATAAAAATAAAAATAAATTTAATATTTTTTAATATATGTTTTGTTAAATATATAAATGAATATAATAAAATTAAAAAATATTAATAAAATTAAATATTAAAAAATATTAATAAAATAAAAAATTAAAAATATTAATAATAAATTTATAAAATAATAATAAAAATAAGATAATTATAAAAATAAAACACTAATAATACTAGTGTTAAAAACTAAAAATAAGAATAAAATCATAAATAATAATTACAATAAAAAAAATAAAAAAATAAAAAAATAAAAAATAATAATAAAATTAATAATATTAACAATAATAATTTCTTTTTTAACTTGAATTTTATTTTATAAATTATATCTATTTTATTTTACCTATTAAAAAGTTTATTTTCACAAATTTTTATAAATTTTTTCTTCGTTTCTCACTATATTTCTCTTAATTCAAATATACACACTTTCACCGTAAATTTACTATTTTTTCACTCCCTCAAATTCATCTTTCAATCCAAACATATTTTCATATAGAGTTGGATTGCTAAAGTTCTTTTGTTTATTTATTTTGTTTAAAGGAGATCAAAGGAAAAAAGAAAAAACAAGGAAATAAAATTGATATTAGAGAGTAGTAAATTTAAATAATTAATTATAAATATTGAGAATAAATTTTAATTGGTTTGAGACAGGAAAGAAAATAAAAAATTATTTTACAGTAAATAAAATTTGGCTTTGGAATTAAATTTGTGATTGTTGGTTTGCTGAAAAATGAAAAAAAAAAGAAAATATAATTACAATTTTGGACTTCTACATGTAAAAATTGTGTTAGAAATCTCACATCGACTAGAGATAAGGTCTTTTAATAGTTTAGGTACAAACCTCACTTTACAAGCCAGTTTTGTAAGGTTGAGTTAGGGTTAAAGTTCACTTCTTGATATGATATCAAAGCCTATCATAACAAGGTTGTTAGGCCTATCGGGCCGTTATCGGACCACCCTTACATATAAGTTTCACGCACAAGTTGAGGAGTCTTGGCATAAAGCGGTGTATTGGAGATTCACATCGACTAGAGATAAGGCTTTCCAATAGTTTATAAGTGGATGCAAATCTCACCTTATAAGTCAATATTTTAAGATTAAGTTAGGCTTAAAGTCCACTTCTTGATAAAAATAAATATACTTGTTTAAATAAAATAAATATTATTTTTTGTGGTGTAAAAAATTTGAAATAAAAGTTTATTAAATTTTTTTGTTATGTCTATAATGATAATTAATTTTTTGAATGTTATAAAAAATTAAAAAGAAATTTTAAAGATGTTTAATAATACATTGGAAAGGTAAAAATGTTTGAAATGATTATTAAAAAAATATATTTGATCCTACAAAATTGACTATAAAAATTGAAAATGCTTTAAAGTTAAAATTATAACTTTAAAATGTCAAATTAAGAAATAATTAATAAATTGAATGAGTTTAAAATTCTCATTTTTTTCTGTAAATTTTGTTAATTTTGTATATTGTTCAATTATTTACAAAAACTTATAAGCTAACAATTCGAATACATCATCATAAGTTAATATTTGTGAATAATTAGATTGTTCGTGAGTTGAGATTTACAGTCGATGGATTCCTTGATTAAGGAAGGCAATTTCAAGCTATGTAAACAACTAGAAATGGTGGTTCCTTACTAGCATTGGTACGACTTCCTCCATGTTGTATGATCGAGAAGTTCTAAAACAATGCACATTTTTTGTTCAAATAAGTGAAGTTAGGGTTTTGTGGGATGAAAAACAATTTAATACATGGACATTCAAAGTGGACACCTTCATTAATTTGTGTTATTCCATCATTTGCAAACACAACCAAAAGATAAGAATTCAAAGAAAAATTCTATTTCTGTGATGCAAACTTTTTATTTGAAGTTCAACTCTGAAGTTGTGCAGAGAAAGAAGATTTTGTATGTTTGGTCATGATGGTGTGTTTTCAGCAAATGATTTTAATTTGGTATATGGTTGAATTTATATATAAAGAATAATAAGTGATAGATAAACATGATTCTTGTGAGTTGTGAAATGAACGGTATATATTAGATGTAATATATTGAACAATATTGAGTGTAGTCACGTGAAACGATGAATCATATGACAACATTGGTTTTAGTGAGTTGATCAGTGTTTCCTGGAAAAACCCAATTTATTGTGGGACATCACACAGTTCAATTTGTTGAGTTGTGTGCCTTGACTAAAAACAATTTCCGGAGAGTTTCATAAATTTAGATTTTTTTTATCAGTTTTCGTTGAGGAAAAACAATTTTTTGAAGGGTATGCAACGGTGCAATTAGTTGTTTTAGTATGTCCTGAGGAAGAGTAATTAATGGAGGATTTTGTGGAGATATACTATGATGATTAATTTGTTTAAAAAAACAATTTATAAAAATATATGCAATTGTAAAGACTATGTTGACCAGTATGTCCTCATGAAAAGCAAATTATGGAGCAGTGTGCAATTTGCAGAAATTATATTACTATAATTATAAATAGTTTGTGGATCATTGTTAAGTATTCATTAAATTAATTATTAAAATGTTATTTACAATTAAGAAATTTTATTTGTAATATCATAAGTAGTTAAATAATAAAGTATATCTTGAAGAGAAAAGTATATTAAATTTGCATTCATTACATAATTGAGAACATGACACATGAAATAGTTTGTGTTCAAGAACATAAATAAAGTGGATGTTATTGGGATATTTTTTTTTTATGTGTCCAGATGTGTGACAATAGGAACATTTTTTGCACAACCCTAATATCCATCTCCCTCCTTATCTAAGTTGACTTAGGTCTACCTTTTGAAATTCTTTTGATTTCTAGATTGGGACATAGTATGACCTAGTGTAAGGAGGTTAATAGTCTCTATTTCTCAATTCTCAAAAGAGTCATTCATAACATGAGAAACTTGTTCTAATGTGCACATAGGAGTAATGTACATAGAATATCACGATGTACATGTTGCATGTTGTTAGTACTCTCACAAGACTAAAGATTTGATGACGCCAAGCAAGACAAATCAAGCAAGACAAAGCAAGCAAGCAATTGGATGAGTTTTAGGCTTTGGCCTATGTGAGTGAGTGTGAGCTCGATTGGCAAAGGACCTATGCATAGTTGAGGAGAAGTCCAACAGCGCAATAGTCTAAAAGTGATTAAAAATCTAAACAAAATGAGTTAGCTAAGTTTTAGTTCAAACTGGTTTGAAATACACTGCACTGGACAAAAATAAAGCGATTCCAGTATACATGAAATCGATTTATTCGTGTCTGGCAGAACTGAAATAATTGATTTTGAAAAATAGAATTGGGGCTTTTCTTTTATAAAAACATCAAGGTTTCTAACATGTGCAATTCACTGAAAAAACGAAAATTGAGAATTAATTCTTGAGAATACTGCGAAAAACACTTTGGGCAATTGAGAATTTCTTGATCAAAATCAATTGGGGCTTTTTCTTGAAGAATAATTCTTGACCAACATTGTGCCATTGGAGTTCTTTATCACTGTGCAAAGGCCTCTTCTACGCGCCAATCAGGAAGTCTTTTCTTAACCATTCTTGATCCCTTTTTGTATCAAGATATGCGTTGATTGATTGTAAATTTGTAAAACATTTGAAAGATTGTATTGTTTTAGGCTATAAGTCTTAGCCTTGTGTGTGATTGCTGAATTGAGTGGAAACTACGGGGAGTAGTTGTTCAATTCAGTGGGTATTTGATTCTTACAGGGAGTAAGAATTGTGTAATTGATTGTGTTTGAACAATTGATTGAAATTAGTAAATTTTCTTTGCTTGAGGGGCAAAGGAGACTGGACGTAGCCCTTGAGGAAGGGTGAACCAGCATAATTGACTGTGTTTTGCTATTCTTGACCTTTCTCTTTCAATTCTAATCTGTTCTTGTGCTGCACACTGAAACTAATTGGTAATTGAATTGATTCTTGATAATCTGAAGCATAATTGGTTTAATTGTTATACTGCTCATTGGGTCTGTTTTTTGTGATTTGAATTGGGTTTAACTTTGCCTTCAATCTGATCTTGATAGTGGATCTGTTAATTCTTCTTTAATCTTGTAAATCAATACTAGTTTCTAAAAATCTGGTTTAGAGTGTTGTTCTCCTTTATTAACAATTCATATAGATATTGTGGTTGATTCTCATTACTGTAATTGCCTCTTAGTAATGTTCTATTTTTTTCTTGTTACTTTGTGTGATATATTTTAGTGGATATTACTGTGGAAATTGTGTATATTTGGTTTGCATAAGGTGGTGCTGTAAGGACTGCTATTCTTGAGTGTGCTGTGTAAATTGCTCTTTGTCAATAAAATAAATTGATTCATTCGTGCCTGAAATCAATTTATTTCTTCACTGCACCTCATATCTTTACTCATTGAGATTCTTTAAAGGTTTTCTAGTTGTGAAAACCGTTTTCAGAGGTTTAAACTGCAAAAATCTTTTAAAGTTCAATTCACTCCCCCTTTTGAACTCATCCAAATACATTTTCACATGCAACAATTCACATGGAAGCATGGCAAGTGAAGTTTATATAATTTTCCATAATCACACTACAATTTGTGTAACCAGACCATAAATCGCCCCATTAGTTTGACCTTTGCTAGATTTTTTTGTTGTGTCCACCAAAAATCTTGTGCTCCTCTTATCAAAAGTAAGCACTCTAGGAGTGTTTACCTCGATTGAGCATCTTCCAATGCTTTTGTTGTCACATCAGAGTAGACATGACCAATAGTGATCATAATTGTCATCTCTTTACCTCTACATGTGAAGAATTTGTTATAATGGGTGTGTGTTGCCAAGACCAAAAAATATATTGGAAGGTTTCTTCTCTTATTGAGCACGAACATGATGGACTCAATCAAATTTGTCTTCACATAGCCCCAACATCAGTCGTTGTCCCATTTGAGAGTCCACTTCTCCTTGGGGACGTCGTCCAATCATTGTGCTACTTCAGGATTTTGTTTCTTACTATTCTGCAGTAGAGAGAATTGTGGCTCCATCATTCCATAAGCTAGAGTATATGTTACAAATGCATTAATATAAATAATTGAAGAAATTGCAAATTAGTGTCTAAAATTAATGAGAATAGGGATGAAAATAATTACCCATGTTCATAACATCTTTCCTAAGTGGTATATTCTTCAATCACATCATGAAGTTTGGTGTTATATGTGGAATGCAATACACATGCACATAATTGTTCTCGTTCCAACCACTACCATCTTTGAAATATGCACTCTATTGATTTGTGTTCGTCGAAAATGAGGTTGAGGCCATCCTGTGGAGTTACTTATCTCTAAAGGTTCCTCAAGAAAAAAGAACAAAGAATATGATTTCTCACCCTTAATGATAGTGAAGGTGATTGGTAATATGTTAGTGCATCATGCTTACACAATTGTGACCAATATAGTTCCTCTATATTTATTGTATAAAAACGTTCCACTGACCTGTATAATGGGTTTGGAGAATTTAAAAGCATGGTTTTAAATGTGCAGAAGACCCTTGAAGATAATGTGGTCCTTAGCTAAGTGGTCATGGAGATATGTTGGTCAGGTATTCACCTTCCAAATAAACCCTAGAATGTCAAGTTGTGTGATATTAAAGAGGAATGACACTATTTGGTAGAACCCCTGCTGATTCTCATATACTTTCTAATGGTCATCTACTTGCCCATCCATGCCTTGATTTCGTGTGAGCTATAATTTTTGAGACAGGTGTAGAAGGATCAACCTCCATCCTTTGTTGTTGCTACTTTCTTTAATGATTTCTTGATCTTTCTCCAATGTTTCTCACATTTCTTTTGCATTCTTACACGTTAAAACTTTGAAAAACTCCTCTATATTTGCATTCTTTTACTCTAGCATTGTATGACACTTTTATATTTTCCTCTTCAGTCCAAGAGTTGAAATCTTTCTTAATCTGCATATTGCTAATGGTATGCATAGGAATATATGGTCCATTTATCACAACACACAATATCCCTTTATCAATTGATTCAAATAATAACATTCTTATTTTTTAAAAAGAGCAATTTCACCACAGAACAGTGGAAGCATGTTGGTTTTAGAACCTTCATGAAAAACTTGATTTTGCAAAGCCATTAAAAAAATATTCAAAATCTTTGTTTTCAAAAACATTCAGAAACCGCTTTGATGTCAATTGTTATAAAAAGGGAATGGCTTGATTAAACCAAGAGGAGGGGTGAATTGGTTTTCAAACATTTTTCACAAAGATCTCCTTTCATAGAATTCTTTTAAAACCTCTTTAAGATATACAAATTTAATGTAATTATTAATGGAAGCAGGATTGATACAAGAATTGGTTGTAGCATAAAAGATTTCTATTATTGAAGTTTCTTTTAAAACAATTTCAACTAGAAAACCAGAATGCAATTGATTGAAGCATCTCTAGGAGCAATGAAATAACTTAGAAAAATTATGAAAATTCTTTTCAAGTTTCAATCATGAACCTCGGAACTAAGGCCCCTACTTCCAAGAAAGAAATCATTTGCATAACCCGTAAGTGACGACTTTTAGGGTAAAGTAGTAGGGAAGACAGTGAGAATCTTTGCTAATGGCTTCACAATCTAAAGAAAAAGGACCATCGTTCTCGAACTAGTGGAACAATGACCTAGCCCTCGAAGAAGTGGACACCTTACTCTATGGTGGAGCACGACCAACATTGTGAAAAATGCTATGGTGAGGAGCTTCATGAAGAGCTCTAATTTGTTATCCTTAGAATGAGTGATACATAATAGCATCTTCAACAATGCTCTACCTCGTATAGATTCTCGATACCACATCTCAAAAAATGATTGTTTCATGTTATTCCATCTACTTCATTGAAGAGTAATAAATATTCCCTCTCTCATTCTAAAGCATTAGGAGATTGACTTCAAGGACAAATTTGTGCAGAATGGGAGCAAGACTCCTATTTTGTATTTTATGTTGTTTATAAGGATTATACATCTAGCTAGCATACAAACATAGGAGTTGCAAACCAATGAAGATAACAAAGAATAGAACTCTACTAGTTTTGCCAAGATAGATATGTCTGACGAAGTGGAAGTTGCTCTTAGCAAGCTTGTCAAGAATGTATATGGAAGTACCAATTTGTCTACTTGAATGGAAGCAAAAACTTCATCAACCCTACCACCTTCACAAATACCTTCACCCTCACCTAGCCAAGCCTACCCAAAACTTTTGTCTGTAGAAAACCCTAGCTAAAATTTTAACCATAGACGAAAGGTAGTGGCTCAATACAGAAGGTCTACTCTTATTAAGCCCACATTAGATGAAGAAGACCTAATTATCCGATAGATTTTATTTATATGATATTTTTGGAGTAATTTTATACCAAAATCAACTCTTCTCAAGCTTAAAATCTACTTAATTCTCAATTTTATGTGATTTTATTTAATAATTGATTATGAGAGTCAAAAAATGAATTTATGCACTAATTCCTATTATTTTTCTTAAAAAGGATTAGGAAATAATTGGATTAAGAAAAGAAGGATGGAAGCCTTGAAGATGTTGAACCTAGCTTGAGCGAACCAAGAGCAGCTGACTAGAAATGTGCCCAACACACCGCGAATGCTAAGCCTACAGCCAGGGGGCCAAAAATATAATGGACTTATAACAAAATTGAATTGCACCCAACACGATTGTAGTCGGGCCCGACAAAAGCATTGAAAAATAGATCATATTTAAGAAATCTTTCACTTTAGGGTTTAGGATCTTCATCTTCAGCCGTCGAGGAGCGAAAGTCACATTTGGGGACAATTTTAGGGTTTTCTATCATCTTCTTCCATTTTCCAATCATATGAACTCTCATTAATCGATAGTAATTTTTATAAATACGCCTGTCAACACCCGATTTTGTCCGGGTAATATTTCAAATTAAAGCATAATAATAAGAAATAAAGAGAAATAAAAATGAATAATAACATAAAATATTTATTAGTTTAAGTTTTTTTGAAAAAAAATTGAATTTTTTTCATTACAAAAAAAAAGGGGACTAAAAAAAGAAAAGGTGGTGATTTTTTTTAAAATAAAATAAATAATAAATAATAATAGAAAAACAAAAATAACAAAAAATAATAAAATAAAAATATATAAAAATTAAAAAAAACTTGATTTGCAAGTTTGGGGTAAAAAAATAATAAATAAAAAAAAACAATAAAGAAATAGTCAACTCTCTAACTTCTCACTCCCTAACTCCACGTAATGTTTTCTAAAAAAAATAATAAAAAATAATAAATTGTGAAACTGCTCAAAACAACCCACGTTCTCCACTTAAAAAAAATAATTAAAAATAAAAATTATGACCGTTGGAAAGTGGCTTCAGTATCATTCTTGGGTAGATTCATTATAAAAAAATAAAAAATATAATAATAAGGGAAAGAAGTCAAATATGGGTAACTTCTCTGAACCATCTTGATTTCAAAAATAATAAATAATAAAAAAAGGATATAGATTAAAAAGAGGAAGGCACGGATACAGGGAGTACACTGAAAACACAGAGAGGAAAAAGAGAGAACGGGAAAGAGAGAAAAGGGAGAACGGTACATTAAGAAGGAAAAAACAGGTATGTTTCCTTTTCAAATTGGCTTTTAGTCTAATGTTTCATTTCATGTCATGCATGTGCATCCACTTAATAAAAAATAAAAAAGATTCACGACATGCATCATGCACCCAAACCGCTCCCCCCGTGGTGGCTGCTGCCCTCCTCCACACACCAGCCATGCGCCACCAACCTGCACCTCATAGCACCTCGCTTACCACGCTCCAAACAGCACCACATGTGCCCCTCCATGTCTACCATGCATTGCCACAACCTCCCTCACACCATGTTACGTACCTAGAACCATGTGAACCCCTCCATATCCTCCAGCACCTCACAAACCTCGCCTCCATGTTGCCTCCACCATGCCCCTCCACTGTACCATGGCACCTTAGCGCCACCATGCTTCATCACCTAGGGTGGCGTCTTCATTACCTCTAATGCAAGTACAACACCTCCTCTACCCCATCATATCTTATTCATACACTCAACGCCACCAGTAAAGCCTTGCAACCCTCACCACAGTGGCAGCATGACATCAACTCCTCCCTCATCTCAACTGGTTGCCACAGAAGCCCTTACACTTCAGGTACGAGTTGTTAAGAGAGAAGTCCGGAACCAAAGCCAAGGTGGAATCCAAAGCCTGAGTAAATTCACATTTTGGAAGCTATATCCAACTCAGGAATGGTGAACCCTCCCAAGGATGAGATAAGAAAGATAAGGGCACAGTTGCAAGGGTATGGCCAAGTGGGTGATGCAAATGTTTTCTATTGGTTTCAGAACAACAAATCAAGGAGCAAACACAAGCTTCGCCATCTCCAAAACTCAGAGAACCAGAATCTTGAAACTCAACAAAAACCCCACCTCTCTCCCTCAAATCACCGCACCATCATCCTCATCTTCCTTCTCTAAGAAATCTTCTCCCAAAAGAACTAATACCAACCAAGATCTATTTTCAGACTCACAGTGAGTCTTCCATGCTTCCACCACCACCACCTACTGCTGCTGCCACACAAACTAGACCTTTCTTCGTCCCAGTGCAACATCATGGGCAGGGAATAACACCTAGTACAGTGGCATCACAAGAGTTTTGTTTCTCGGAGCTGTCTAGTGTTGTTCAACTTCAATCACCTCCTCAACATAATGTTGGTCCTTGCACTAGTCTCTTGCTCACAGTGAGATTGTAGGTCATGGTGCTGCTGCTTCAAAGAAAGATCTAGAGTAAGACAAGAGTCTGAAAATAATGCACCACCCCTCACTGTTTAATTTTTGTGTCACTCCCACAACAACAACTCCTACTACTGCCTCTGTTGTACCTCCCATCACTACCTCAACAACTACTGTTCTATCCCCATTACATTGCTCCATTCTCATCAAGAGGTCCAAATAAGATCACTCCAAACATTCTTAAGCTTCATATAGCAGCTCCAGGAGTTGACATTCTGGCTGCATGGCCTCCAATTTCTCCTATTTCTGGTGTTAAAGGAGATAGGAGAGTATCGTATTTCAATATACTATCAGAAACTACAATGGCATGCCCTCATGTTAAGTTTATGTCAAATCATTTCATCCCAAGTGGTCTTCTGCTGCTCTTAAATCTGCATTGATGACAACTGTTACCCCTCTGAATCCTGCGCTTAATGAGGATGCTGAATTTGCTTACGGTTATACTACAAAGCAACTGCCCCATTCTTTTCATTCCTAAAATGCCCCTGATCAGGTTAAGCTTTTGGACTAGTGAGGCTGCTTCCTGCACCACCCCAATTAAGGTTTGCACCTGTAATTCCTTAAATTCCACAACTGCCCTCACCTCCAAAATAGCCACCATGTAACACCTATTTAAGTTTTGCCAAGAGTTCATTCATTCACCTTCCATTTTTGCATATATAATCCCACTAAAATTAAAATATCAATTTTATGTTACATATAACTGTTGCATGTTATTTGATATATACTATTTCTCAAAGCCCAGGCTTTAAACCTGGCACTGTTGCTCAAAGCCCAGGCTTTAAACCTGGCACCTTTTCTCAAAGCCCAAGCTTTAAACCTGGCACCGTTTCTCAAAGCCCAGGCTTTAAACCTGGCACCGTTCCTCAAAGCCCAGGCTTTAAACCTGGCACCGTTTCTCAAAGCCCAGGCTTTAAACCTGACACCGTTTCTCAAAGCCCAGGCTTTAAACCTGGCACTGCTCCTCAAAGCCCAGGCTTTAAACCTGACACTGTTTCTCAAAGCCCAGGCTTTAAACCTGGCACTGACGCCATTCACTTACCCTATTTCAAACACAAGCTTTCAAAAATTCCGAAATATCAAACCAACTAACAATTTGATCAATCAAAGAACTATGTAACCCTGATTCTTCATCCTTGATGGAGATACGTAGGAGCAAGGTCAAACCTTGTCGGGCTCCTTAAAACAAAAAAAAAATATTTTGTTTGTTTTATCTTAATCTCTTTCTTGGAAAAATAAATATTTTAAAAAATCACACTCAGATTACTTATTTAATTAAAGGTACCGTCTTAGGACGGGCGTTGTGGGGTGCTAACACCTTCCCCACACGTAACCGACTCCCGAACTCGAAATCCATTTTTGCAAACTTGTCTTATCTTGTTTTTGGTTTTCCATAGTTTTTCCTAATAAACTATGGTGGTGACTCCTCTGTTTTGAAAATTAAAATAAATTATTTTTGTTCGTTGTCCCCGTCGTGACCCCGGTTGCGACAACGCCTATATAGAATTATTTTTTTAATATATCAATATTTTAATTTTGTGCTTATTACCTGTTGTATTGATTAGTGGCTTGATAATTGATTATTGGGGTATTGAAAAATATCACTTTGAATCTGGAGCTGAATTAAAATACCTAATGAAAACTCATATCTCGAAATGGAACATGATTCATGATTGTCTTAAGACCCTTGTGACACTTTGCAAGTCTTGTTTATTTAATTGATTAAGGAGACGATTAATAAATAAGTTTAGACTCATTCACCTAAGGAATTAGAGTTTGTGTATTTTTGTTGATTAACATCGATATTTATTTGAAAAGAATATAATTTTTTTATACATGAGAGTGAGGATTGGTGAAGTATAACCCTGAAATATCTATAATCTTTTTTTTTTGTGCATTTCAATTGTTAACAAAAATAGTACAAAAAATATTTTAAATTTAATTTTCTGTACAATAATCTAAATTATAGAATTGTTCTTGAGTTTACTTTTCTTATAGTTGTAATTATTGTTGGGAGAGAATGATATATTTATTATTTGCTATATTTATGACTGGTGAAATTGCTGACAAGTTTTTGTCGCCACTATCAGGGTTTGTGTTTGAACACATAACAATTTTTCATTTAAAACTCTTTTGGAGTATTTTGTTTTATTTTATTTTTTTATTTTTTATTTATTTGAATTCTTCATTTTTTATTTTTTATTCATTTTTTTTGTATATATTCGATTTATTTAGACTAAGTTATTGTTCTAGTCTCTTGTGTGTTCTTGTGTATACAAGGTACCATCCATAATAGGAATACAATTTCTTTGAGACCTTTACTTGTAGATCTAGAAATTGAAAGGACCGTACGAAGAAACTGAATCGACACAAGACAGGGAACTCTAGTCGAACAAGGGATCTTTAGCCTAACAAGTTGTTCCTCAATATTCTTGTAGGAAGAGTTGGCTCCAAAAGGGGGGTTGAATGGAGTTTGAACTCAATTGACTATAAACAAAAACCATCAAACAAGATGTCCAAACAAGATTATATAAGCACAATGAAGCAATTTTATACCGGTTCACCCTAATCTCTTGAGCTATGTCCAGTTCTCCCTTGAACAAACCATTCAAGAGGTTTCACTATTCAGAAAATTGTTATGAGTACACTGAGTACACAAACCTCTCAAAGTTATCACAAGTACACAAACCTTTCCAAGTTATACTAGTCTCAATCTTCCTCTTAAGATCAATAATACTCAAGACTGAAATAAACACTCTCAAAAGAGAAAACAATCAAAGCTCATAAGGGCTTAATTCACAAAGGTAAAAAATTATACAAAGGTTTCACGCAACCCAAAAATCTAGATACTCTCAATAATAAATTTACAATAAACATTCACATTATAAGCATTCACTAGATACTCTATTTTTTTAATATATTATATAATGTATTTCTTTTTTTTCTCTTCTTGTTATCTTCTCCTTGAAATTGTTCCTCTACTTATAGAAATTAGCCATTGGATTCCTTGAAAACAACTTATGATGCAACTAAAATTACTCCTGACCACCTAATTGCTGGAGTTAATTCTGGAAAATCTTACACTCAGTTTTGATTTGTTATTTTGATTATATCTACTCTTGAAAATATTTCAGCACAAAATAATAATTTGGAAGTAATACTATCACTCTATTATCAGGTTTATGAGAATTTGAAAAACTTCCCAAACAGTAAAAACTGTAACGTTGACGAGTAAGAGGGATTTTCAGATATGGTTTCTGTGCTGAATTAATTACTTATAAATTTGAATTTCAAATGAGTGAATAAATGAGGATGGTAATAAAAGACTTTATAAAGTGCAGATATTCAAGTGAGCATTTTATTTTTGAAGAGTTGGTTCCTTAAAAGAATAATTTCAAACCGGTAATTATATAAACAATAGTTTCAGTTACAGATAAATGACTTGTAAACAGCACTTTTTAGCTGTAGCAGAGAAACAGTGAAACATGCTATTGAATTTATTTCATATTTATCACGCGTGAATGTTTGAAACCTATATAAAAGGTTTCTAAAACCAGTGCATTCAATTTCAAGTATATATATTAAACATAATGTAAAATATGTGAAACAACTGTGCTGTATTAAATTAAATTGATTTGGTAAAATTTTAACAACATAATTAGTTACCGTGAAGGATTCCTTCAGCTATCCTTTTATAGAGCACCGTTGGTTTCCACTTTCATTTCTTTATTCAATTAAATACATTATTTAAAAGTTTTAATATCAATGACGTGATAAAGTAGAAAGCTAAATGAATTAAACTGTATACATATTAAATCAGCAATTTAATGTCATACTATATATATAATAATTACGAAAATTTGAAAACTTCCAAATTAATTTAGTTTTCTAAATCTAGAGTGCCAACGGTCCAGAATTCCTGAAATTCCATGCAATCAATTAAAATAATTTTTCAATATTAGTCATTAATTGTTAACTGCATTATATATATAATCATATATATTAACGTTTCAGAATTCCTAATAATAAAAGCATTCAATTCCAAATATTAATTAATTATTACTACATGGAATCAAAATCAATAAAATAAATAGTGTCATGGACAGATTACATCCACACGTTGGAATTTTCACACTTTGGATTATTTTTCAATTTGTCTATCCAAAAGATTTCTCATTTAAATTCAAATTATTATGTAATTTATCTTTTCAAAATTAAAGATGTGAACAACAGTTTAATTGAGCAGTAGAATAAAATTACATTCTTATATGTTTTATTAAAACTGGTTTACTTTTTAATTTCAATTTAAATTAAATTAGTAAAATAAAACTAAACAGTAAGAAAACTTATTTTTTTATACACTATGTATTTATTGCGTTAATAATAATTTTAAATATACAATGTATATAAATCATTAAATATAAATATATATTTGAAGTTTTATTATCATCAAAACTTAACTAGATGATTAGATCATCTAAAAAGACTTTGGACCGTTTAATAATTCAACACTTCTTCCATTCCATTTGTCACTTAAGGTTTCTAACTTCTTTTTTAAAAATAAAAAGAGACGGGTAATCAGAATCAGAATCAAAGGAGAACCACACGGAACTTAATCACATACATGAGTCCTGGGGATTCACTACAAAAAATTCTTGATTTACATACGGATTTTCATCCGTATGTAAATTTAACATTACATGCAGATTTGATATACGGATTTATTACATACAAATTATACATACGGATTTATTACATATGGATTTTACATACGGATTTATTACATATGGATTTTACATACGAATTTATTACATATGGATTTTACATACAGATTTATTACCTACGAGTCTAAATCTGTATGTAATTACATACGGATCCAAATTTATATGTAATTACCTACGGATTTTACATACGGATTCATTACATACGAATTTTATATACAGATTTTACATACGGATTCAAATTTATATGTAATTTACCTACGAATTTTTTCGTAGATAATATTAATAATTAATTTTATTAAAATTATAATTATTATTGTTAATTACATTAACATTACTATTATTAATAAAAGTAAATAATATTATTAAAATTGGTATATATACATATATTATTAATATATATAATTAATAATATTATTAATATTAAGATTATTTTAGTATTAATATTAAAATTTTTAATAAGAGTAATTTTAATATTATAGTATTAATATTACTTTTGATATTATATTTATTAATATTATTATTATAATAAATATTATTATTATTATTATTATTATTATTAACTTATATAATTAAGAATATTATTATTATATTTAATATTATTTTTTT
>Ga0209489_105250_pt1 | contig 22756 bp, 14 predicted proteins | sample SiratrowhiteBW_FD_187527 | JGI IMG/M metagenome (GOLD analysis project Ga0209489, IMG submission 187527) | Root nodule microbial communities of legume samples collected from California, USA - Siratro white BW (SPAdes) (version 2) | ecosystem: Host-associated > Plants > Roots > Nodule | place...
TATATATATATATATATATATATATATATATATATATATATATATCACTATATGCTAGCACTATAACGTATAACGAAATGAGATATATTTTTAATAAATAATAAATTCTTATTTAATAATAAAATGTTTGACTTGGTTAAATATATGAAAATAATTCAATATTTCAATATAGTAAAAAAATTTATATTTCTAATACTATTCAAATAGGATTGAAGTGATTTATTGACTTGATATGAGTATTGTTTCATAAAAATATATGATAAGGAGTTAATTCATTTGTAATCAATTTGGAAGGCACGTTCGAACCTAGGTTTGTATGTAAATAATATATTACCTATCTGGCTATGTAAATAATATATTGTAGAAAAAATAGAGTTTTGATCCCTATATCTTTAAATTAACCAATTTGTTTTCAAACTTAAAAAAATATGTTAGTTTACTAATTTTTTTAACTTTGTAACAGATACAATATAATTTTTTCTAATTTAATCTAGAGTAACATACTAGTATTTGAAGTAACACTAGAGGTCATCAATTATAAAACATGTGAGGGTGAATAAATTTTTTAGGTAATTGTACATGTATCCATAAAAATTGAACTAATTATGAGGTTGTCATTTATCCATGAAAATATAAAAGGTTTTTAAATTATTTTTTGTTGTAATTTTAACTACATTTTAAAATCATAACACTTGATTTTATGTAATTGTACATAAAAAATTACTAAAAAATGTACTTCATGCATTAAAAAATAAAACTTTTTTCGTTAACTATTTTAATATTTCTACTAACTAGTAAGAATAAACTTGTTAGGTATCTTATTATACAAAAATAATGATTTTATATAAATTATGACCAGGATTATAACAATAAAGGAATTTGTTATAATGTTTTACCGATTTTAGAAATATATAATTTCATCGAAAGGGTAAATGGGAAAATTTATTCTTATGGCACAATATTTTAAGAAATAAATTAAAAATTATATATTTAAGAAAATTAAAAATTATATATTTTCAAAAAATTGAAATAAATTAAAATTATATATATAAGAAATTTTAAAATTATATATTTTCAAAAATTAATATATTTTCTTAAAATTAATGTATGTAAGAAGTGTATAAGGCATATGCGTGGGTTGAGCCGTCACACGGTTAATGCCACATATGCGTGGGCTGAGCCGCCGCATTGTCTATTGTTTAAAGTGTGGGTTTAGCCCAAGCACAACCCACGCATACTGATTTATATAACTCCCAATATTTTTCAGTTTCGCGGATTCGTCTTCACCATTCAGAAACTTAAGCTCTTAAACCCTAACCCTCTACGTTGCCTGCTGCCTATGCCGTTCAATTTCTTCGTCATTTTGGTTCAAATTGCATCTTCACTCCATTGTAATTTTGATTTCAGTTGATTATTCGGATTAATTTCTGATTTCGTTATTACATTAGTTGATTATTCAGATTAATTTCTAATTTCTGATGTATTTTAATAACCTGTGTCTTTGCATAGTAATTGTTCTTTGTGTAGCATGAATGTAAGGAAATATACCCAAAACATAGCCAAGCCAAACGTATAAAGACACTTGATAAACTGTATTTAGGTTTTGTTTGGTGGGTTTATGTTTGCGTAGCATCAAATTCGTAGTTTGCGTTAATGTTTGGCATAGATTACTGAGATAGAACTTCAATTTTTGATTGGAGAATAGTACTAAAAGAACTTGATAAACTATTTTTAGGTTTTGTTTGGTGGGTAATCCTTGGATCTAAAAAGAGAATAATTGATTTGCAAATTGCTTAGATGCTACGAAAACTCATTTTCTTGGTAGCGGGTTTGGCTAATCTTTTTTTGGAAATCGTTAAGAAAGAAACGACTGATACTGGTCATGCGTGGTTAAGTATAATACTCATTCTTGTTATGTTCAGCACTTCATGTTTGAGAATGAGATGTAAGCATTGTTTATTCTCTGTTTGGTTTGGTCTTTGACAACTTTATTTCATTATGTGCCTAATGGTCTCTCTATTACTACATAACCATTTGCGTTATGCCTTGGAATTCATTGTCACTTGGAGCAATTAATGTACTGTATGTTAATTTTCCTGAATGTTATTTCCTGCTTCTTGTTTAATTCTCTTATCTTTTTAAGAGAAACTTTTAGTAGTGGTACAATCTGTGGTTTCTCTCCATTCTCTACAAACCAAATAATATGTTGTAGGAACCCTCTTAAATAGATCACATGCTTCCCAATATGCCTAATCTTTTGTAGAAAATTGAAACCAAATTTCCAAATTTCACACATGAAGAAAATAATTTTAAAATGCTATAAATATGGAAAAAACATAGGGTAATAATTTTGTTATATGTGACTAATTTTATTTTGTCTATCCTATGACTTTACATTTGAATTCCAATTTCTCATAAGCAGGCAACTTGGTCTAATAAGTGGACTATGTTGTTCATTAGTTACAGATAACCAAATCATAGCTTAAGTTTATTGAGTAGTAGACTCTTGTAAACCTCGACACTGGATGTTCTACGTGTAGAACGATGGATCGACACTGGATGTATGATATGCTTGAATCTTCAAGGAGATTGAAGCAACACTTCATCGATAGAGTCTATGAATTTGTTTTGAAGGCAATGGACCGACCTTCATATACACAAGATGGAAGGATAAGGTATCCCTGTATGAGATGTATTTGTCAGAAAATCCTTCAACCTTCTCAAATCAGGGCTCATCTCCTACAATATGGGTTTCAAGCGAACTACCACATATGGGTTTATCACGGAGAAGATCGGCGAACTGATGACAACTTAGGTTACGCATCCACTAGTTATGATAACATGCAGTTTCAGTCAGTTACTGCAGTAGCGTACGATGCATACATGTAGGTAGCGGACATCACAACTCATTATGAAAATGTTGAAAATCAAGATATGCACGAAGGAGAGTCCCCTAACTCAAAGGCCCAAAAGTTTTATGACATGTTAGCATCTGCGAATGAACCGGTTTTCGCTGGAGCAGCAGAGTCTCGATTGTCGATAACCATTAGGCTTTTGGCTAATAGAACGAATTGGCATACCACACAAAAGGCCTTGGATGATTTTATGCAACTGGTACTTAACATTGCTCCAAGAGAAAATTTCATCCCCAAAAACTATTACAAGGCAAAAAAAAATTGTCTCAACTCTCGGATTGAAGTCTGTAAAGTTTGATTGTTGTCAGGGTGGTTGCCTGTTATATTATAAGGATGACAGTCAATTAAATGAGTGCAAATTTTGTGGCCTCCCAAGATATTTGCCGACCAAGGGTCACAACAAAAGATATAAGCAAGTGATAGTTAAAAGAATGTTCTATTTGCCGATCATTCCAAGATTACAGAGATTATATGCTTCAATGGATTCAACAAGCAAAATGAGATGGCATCATGAAAACAAACGGGGTGATGGCTTATTTCGACATCCAAGTGATGGAAAAGCTTGGAAACACTTTGATAACATATATCCCGATTTTACAGCTGACCCACGTCATGTAAGATTAGGTTAATGTTCCGATGGGTTTACTCCCTATGTGCAAGCTTCAACATCTCCATATTCTTGTTGGCCGGTATTTCTAACTCCCTACAACTTACCCCCTAAAACTGTAATTTTATTTTTAAACACTGTTGTTTAATATTTCAATGGACTATAATTAAAATTTAGTATTTTAATTCAAAATGGACTATAATGGAATTATGCGTATTCTTGTTAGTGGATATTTTCTTATTTTCAGGATTTGGTTTTCAAATTTTTAAATTATTATTATTTTTAATTGCTCTTTGCTTGGGCTAAGCCCACGCTGACACCAATTAAATATTTAATATTTCACATCGTGCGAGGGTCAAGCCCACGCAAGAATAAAAATAATATATTATTTTTCTGACCAGTGCGAGGGCTAGACCCCTGTAAGCTACGAAATAAATTATTTATTTTATTATAAGCGTGGGTCAGGCCCCTGCAAACTGCACGTAATAAAATATTAATAATTTACATGTGCGAGGACTCAGCCCACACTGCCCTCATGATTACATTTTAAGTGTGGGTCCAGCCCCCGCAAGCTTCTACAACTTCTGCGCGGGTCTGACCCACGCATACTTTATTATATTTAATTAAGCGTGAGCTTGCGTAGGTGTAGCCCACGCAAGGTAGCCTCCACCTGACCAACCCATGCTATCTTTGTTTTGCGTCAACCAACCTAGCGTGGGTTTCTTCCCCACGTTGTACCCACACATACGCATGGGTTTTAGGTGTTTTGCGTGGACTTTTGGCCCACGTTATTTAACAATTTTCTTGTAGGTTTTGTTTGACTGTAGAATTGTTGTATAATCGTGAAAATATTTGTCTAAAGATCACTCTCATGCCACTAGTCATCAAAAAAATAAACTTTCTTTCCATTTTCTAACTTCCATATCATATTATCATCGAACCACTCTTCTTGTCCTCTGACTCCTTTTGATTCTTTTTTATTGTATACCTTTCTTAAATCTCTTTACCATCCTTTGCTTTCTCTCCACCTACCACTAAATTTCTCCTTGACTTATATTTTTTTTACTCTAAAATATCCTATAGCCCTTTTTCATATTAGATCATCTCTATTTCCATCTTATCAAGAAAGAATCGTTAAATATTTTAATACCTTTTACTCTTAATCCTCCATTTCGCTTTGACATATACATATTTTTCGCTTTAACCATACTATATACTCCTTTCTTTCTCCAACTTTTGGATTATTTAATCATCTTCCCCGTTAATTATGACATTTTAAATCAGTAGTGTAATGTATTTGAAGAAGCCAAGCCTGAGGCCAAGAAAAGCTAGCTCAAGATCAGGAGCCAAAGCACACCGAGAAGAAAGAAGGAAGGCTTCCCCTCCAAGCCCCCATTATACAACGAAAAGTTATTTTTGGTAATTACTTTAAAATTTTATATATACTTTTTTTTATTAATGCACTCTATATATACTGAGATTATAACAAAATTAAATTTTGTATAAAATATTTTTAAAAAAATTGCAGGATGAATAAATAGTTGACAGAAAGTTGTAGAGAGATAACGATAGTGGTGGCTGTGGTGATTTGTTTGCTAGTAATCTGTATTTGTCACCGGCCATTTGTCTTTTGTTTCTATTTTCATTTTCCTCTCTCTTTTAAAGGTTAGGTCTGACTATCCACCAACACGAGCAACCTGCCAAAATATGCTAACTTTTCTTTCTCTTACTCAAAACAATCAAGGAAAGGAAAGCTTGTATGATACAATCGATAATACTTTTGCTTTAACTTACAAGTTAAGAAAAACACTAATTTATGTATTATAAGTTTTACTCTACGAGCAGTTTTAGTATGTGATTCTCAATTTGTATAATTATAATTGTAACTTATATATTTCCCTAGAATAGATATATTTAAAATATATATATATATATATATATATATAAAATATATATATATATATATATATATATATAAAAGTATAAACATTTACAAAACGAGAGAAGTTCCTCCGCACCTGCATGTGTATATTTTCAATCATAATAAATTATTAAATAAATAATAAGTACGAAAATAAACTATTGAAATAAATTTTCAATATAAAAAAATAATTTAATTAGTAATTCATAAACAATACAATTTTAATTAAACATAAAAGAATCGTATTTAATACATCTTATTAGATATTGATATTTGATTTAATTTAAATTGAAAACAAGAATAATAGATTAGAGTAATAAAATTCATATTACATATTACGTTAGGGGAGAAATTTTCTAAATTTTTCTTCACCTAATGTCTTAGTCTAATTAACTTAGACTGTTAGTAAAGAAAGAGAAGCAACAATACTCGATGACCATTTTGTTGCTTTGCTACCTTCCGTCTGTCTTGTATCTCAAAACTGTTTCACTTTGAGAGGGATAGGCACCAGCTAACATAAACTGATGGGTTTAGGGTTTAAATTTCAACCCTAAAAGAGTTGAGATTTCTTTGAAACTATAGAATACTAGTTTTAACTTTTGGGTGCACATGGACGGTGCAAGTTAATCCAAAATATCATTAAAATGCTGACACATGTGAGGGGATTTGGTTCCGTTTCAGGAATGCATTCAATTACATTGTACAGAAGAGACAATTGTGAAGGCTGCTGAGTATATGCTGCGCATTCATAATCCTTCTCACACCTTCAAGTTAGTCTTCTTTACTTTGCTATTATTTAAATTTTTGCATATATCGCTGTAATTTTACATTGAATGTGTTCATAGAATTGTTCATTATCAGAGAAGCTTCATTCTTTTACATATAATATAAAATTGGAATGAAAAGGAGATCAAAGACAGAAAATTCAATAATATTGCAACCCATATCTAAAACTAAAATTGAAAATGAATAAAATATATTAAAAGGAGGAGAGCATACTTGTTTATAAATATGGTCAGTGATTTTGTTTTACTGCACTAATCTTCCAATAATGCTTAACCCTTTGCTTCAGTCTGCAACTGTTGAGTCATAATAGGAAATTGGTTCATTCCCATAGTGAGAGGAAAATGATCTGAAGTTTGAGATTGTATATAGCACCAAATAATCCTTTTTAAGGAGCTGGTACAGGTTAGATAAGACTATAAGAAAATGATTGACAATGACATATTAATCAATGTACCATAATGAATATAATTAAGTTTCAATATAGTTTTAAAAATAAATTAGAAGATTATTAGGTTGTATTAAGATATTCTCATTTGAGAAAGTAGCTTGAATTGACAAATTTTGGACCTTATGCAGTTGATAATTTGAAAACCTTTTGTCTTGAAAAAGTATAACTTGTTAACCAACACATTACCCTAAACACTGAATCAGCATGAATTAAATCACATGTTTTAGGATAAGTAGACATTGCTTCACACCTACATGAGAACCAAATAATTCATTCATGCACATTATATATATATATATATATATATATATATATATATATATATATATATATATATATATATCATCAAACATGTGATGAGATATTTTATTCTACTAATTACCAGTCATGATATATTCCAACCAACCCACGTTGATATATTGATCCATGTGTGTGAACCTTAGCTTGAACAGGAACCACATTCATGACCCAAAAAGGGTCCTCAAGTAGGCATTCATATCCAAAAGATTTCACTGTCTTATAATATGATATCGTTTTCATCCACAACTCATAATTTTTTTATAGTAGCTTGAATTATCAACTTCTTCCACATAGAGATGCTTCTTTTAGAGGACTTATGTGTGTCTTTATTGATACACTTTGAGTAGTTGTAATAGTGCTTTTGCCTTTCACAATTTGCATCAAGTTCCTACAATTGTTTCCCATAAAATGGTTATTCCAAAAACTAGTTGAAGGTGTGAAAATAAAAAAAAATGCACCGCCAATTACTTCTCACAATCTTTCAACCTCAAATAAATTATAATATCCAAAATAAAGTTTTCATTAATGAAACTGGTGCTGCTGCTCAGTCCATGGCTAAAAATGATGCTGGTCATGAATGTTGTGGAACGTGTTGCAGAAGCTCTCATCTTGGACATCTGATCTTGATGAGCATCGTAGGAGTTGAGCTATACTTGTTTATAAATATAGTCAGTGATTTTGTTTTACTGCCAAAACTTTTCTTTATTTATTAAGTCTTTGTGCCTGCTTTTTTACAATAATAATTATACCTCTTTGTTACTTCTGAGGTACAATAACAATTCACTTTATTGATCTTGTTTTGTTCACTATTATAGAACATAGATGATGTTCTTTTTAATTGTAGTTGGATGTTTTGACTTAACGGATAAAATAGTTAAAATTCACCTTTACAATCGAGGGTTTAAACTTAAACTATTGGATCTGGACTACTCGCGGGATATTGAATGTTAATTTAAATGTTGATAGTAATTGTATGCCTAGTTCAAGTAGTGGTGTACACGATTGAAATAGACCAATTTATGGTGATGGAGGAGATGATAAACAATGATCTTTGATAACATGAATAATTTTAAGGACTAGAGTCTAGAAGAACATCAAAAGTTTTATAATTTGGTGATAGAAATAAATACGAGATTATTCCAGCTTGTAAGTCAAATTGAAACATTCATGATTAATACTTACACATTCGTCACCGATTTATATACAATCCAACAACTATTTTACTAATATTGAGAGAAATGAAAAAAATGCTTAAAAACAAAATTTAATCAGATTAATTATCCTATAATCCAATACATTCTAATCCGGAATGATTATCTAGAAAGGATGAAAATTTTATATTTTAGATAAATAAAATACTTGAAATAAATAAAAATAAACTTTTTTATATTATATATGACCTTTATATCTTTTTAATTAATAAAATATTTATTTTGGATTTAATTTAAATCTTTAATTCTAATAGTCTTTAAAAATTAGAATTTATTGAATTTAATGTAAAACCCGCTATATGAAACAAGTGTTATCTTTTACTCAATAACTTCGAATTATTAGTTAATGAAATGTGCATAAAGCTTTTCTAATATAATACTTACTTTTGACAACTAATCTACTACTTAAAAAACACAGAAAAAATGCTTTAAGAATAATAGCATTATTACTTGTTAGAATGATTTCTATTTTAATATTGTTACATATTATCCAAGAATTGCCCCAATATTAGAAAAGAAGAAGAAGATCACATGTCATGTGGCACGTAGCATGGAACATTGACATCCAACAACCACTTTATCTCTTTCCTTCTACTTTTCTACTTTTGTTCTCACAAATGCTATGCTTATTGTTAAGTCATTATGATTCCCTCTTCTTTCAATCAGTCATGCCCATTTCTCCCTTACTAAATTATATATCTACACACAAAACTTAGTTATAAGTGTGTGGGGATCCATTTGTGTAAAATATGGTTTTCATACAATTAATAGTTGAGTTTAAATTTTAAATGTTTAATATATAATGAGAAGAAGTGTTATTATAAATTGTAATTTTATGAGAAAAATTATGTAGTGACATTGTAAAATAATTTGTATATATTGATATCCAATTATAAAAAGTGGTCTAGTCATTTTTCGAAATTTAAAATTGTTATTTGTTTTATTTTTTGGATGAATTGTGAAATTAAAAATCATTATTGATAAAAAAAATTCCACATTGTGTTAATATTTTTTGGACTCTGTACTTATGAGTACGGCATGATTGCCTGCTCAAAACTCTTTTAAGTCAGTCTATTACAGATTATAATCATATATAATAAATTTATTAAATGCTTAATTTTATTAATATCAGTTTCTGATTACATAAGAAAGTATATTCTCATTAAACTCCAATCCTGCTCCTTTGTTCCAACAATATTGTTTCTGGAGAAAAAAATCTACATAAAAATACATTAAAAGAAGAAAAGAAAAAGCAGCAGCAAAGTTAGCTCATTGAAGTCTTGATGATTCCATGTTAGCTTTTTTTTTTTTATAAATTTTTGCAAACCCTAACTTTTCTGCATAGCCAATGGATATGTGCCATATTTATATTATCAACCTTCACACCCAAATTTCATTACTTTTCTTAAATTTAAGTAAAACTCTTTTAAAACAATTAAACAGGGACCCAATGTTTTATCACTAAATCATAATAGCATCGCTTTTTAAATTGTAAGAATAAGCATATTTTTCATTGAACTTTTACTTCAATTAAGATTTACAAATTTAAAAGAGAGTCAGTCCAAGTTTATTGAAGGTCAGAATCAATAAGTTGAGAATTGAAGTGATTCCGCACTGAAGGAAAAAAGCTCAGAGAAAGAAAAAAGAAATGGATAATGAGATATTTAGATTCATTAAACACTTCGATGGAATGATCTATATTTTATTATTATTTACAATCTTATAAATTCAATCATTCATAAACAAATAACTTAACACATTTTTTTAAATTTTCTAGAGTTTTTTTTTTCCTTTTCAATTCAATACTCTTTCTGCAACACCCTTCTAAGATTACCACGGTACATTTTAATATGAAATTTTTAATTATTTGATTTTGTAGAAATAAATAAGCTGAAAAAGAAAATATAAAAGTGAGAATTTATTATAGAAAATATAAACTGATATTATTATTGAAACTTAAAAACATAAGATTTTAAACCAAAATGACTTTATTCAAAAGGAAAACAAGGAAGACCCAAAAGATTAAATTTCATTATTTGTATATACTATAGGTAAAAATCTTTGAACTTTCAATTGTTGATTTGTGCATCAAGAAGATAAGTGTACACAAAAATCAGCTTTCTAACTTCCAACATCTCCTCAATTCTTCTTATAAGACCCTCACTTTCCTCACTTATGATAGCGTTTATTACTCGCCATTAATTATTTTAATAATGTTTTGGACAAAGTACACCAAGGGAGACTTGAATCCAGGAAATCTCGACAACTTGTGAGAACCCAAATATCAGACTAAAGCAATTTTTCTGTCATGTTACGATTATTATTATACTTATTATTATACTTATTATTATACTTATTATTACAATTACAAATTATTATTAATATTATAATTATAAATATTGTTCTTATTATTCTTATTATTAATCTTCTTATTATTATTATTATCATTACTATTACTGTTATTATTATTATTACTACTACTATTATTACTATTATTATTATTATTGCTATAATTATTATTATTACTATTATTATTATTACTACTATTATTAGTATTATTATTGCTATTATTATTACTATTATTATTATTACTATTCTTATTTTTATTATTGTTATTATTATTATTATTAACTATGATTGAATTTGTGACTGAATTTGTGATCGAATCAGTGATACAATCTGTGACCGAATTAGTGACAAAATCAGTAATCGAATTTTTTGATCACTAATTTCAGTCATTATTCAACAGTTTTCTAGTAGTGATAGAGGCTTTATATGACATATTACTACTAAGGCGCTTTGGAGCATATTAGGCAGGAGCTCTACGTATGTCATTGGGATTGGAGTGAGCTGGAGATGATCTTTCCTTTGGAATGAAATTTGACCCTGAGTTTGATTAGAATTTGACCTCCTTCATTTTTCTCACCCTAAACCCTATGAGGCATAGACGAGGTTCGGAATACTAGCATAAATGGAGGAATGTTCTGATGATACACCGGTGGTGTATTTGCAATATGAGAGTGCTTAGGTTTGTAACGTGTTGAAGGATAAATTTTTCGATGCATGATAGTTGAGGCTATTTGGCCTTCGCCTTCTTTCATTTTGTCAGAGTTGAACCCAATTTTCTTGACATTCGTGGCCGCAGATGGGCCTTGCCCAATTTTGCCAATTTTCAAAGCAAATTCGATTCTTTCTCCAATGATGACAATGTCAATAAAGTTGGAAGAAACATTGTCCAACATATGTTCATAGAAAGGAGGCTATAAAGTATCCATGAACATGATCATCATTTCTTTTAACGATGTACTCTTGCTCATATCTAATTTAGAGAGTTGTTTATCAAATAATATCTTGTTAGAATATTTCATCATTATGAACTTATTTACAATATGTTAATGTTTTCTCATTAAGAACTTCATAAAAAATTCATTTAATAGAAAAAGAAGGATCATTTAATGAACTTTTTGTTCTTACATCTTTAAAGCATGTCTTTCTATATGTGATATACTCCCATGTCTCTCAATATTGTGATTCCAATATAGAATGTTCTATTTAGATCATTAATAGATACTCTTGTTCCTTTTCTCTTTTCTTGTCAAATGGACTCCTTTTAAATTTGGTGTTCTTGAACTTAATGATGAATTGTGTGAAAAAGCAAAACTTGGAAAGAGAATAATATTTAAATTGGATTGTAAAAAATTTGTCTCATGTTTGTCTAAAATATAAAAGAAAAGAAGAGGATAATTTGTATCTAGAAAAGACCCTATGGGGTTCTCCCCGAGAGTAATCTTTGCTAGCCAATTTTTTTCTTTTTTTTTTGAGGAGACACAAGTTAACACAACAGCTTTTGCAGTGAGTAGTGGAGCAAAGTACGAAGGATTTAAGAGAGTAATGAGAGATTTTGGTGGAATCCAAAGATTAACATCTTTTTTGGTATGTAAAGGAGTAGTGAAGCAGAGTACGAAGGATTTGCGAGAAGAATGAGAGATTTTGGTGGAATTTGAAGATTTTGGGCATGCATGGGAGATTGAGGGTATGGAAGAGAGGAGAGTGAAGACCCAAAATGAGGGAGAGGAAAGGAGTGTACCCCGAGTGAAAAGAGAGGGGCACATGAAGAAGATTGACACTGTGGAAAATGAGAGAACAATTATTATTTTTGGGCCAATTTTTTTCAAATAGAATCTTAAAAACATTCAACCTTACCCAAAAGAAAAAATTATTTTTCTATCCTTCCTTAAAACTTTCTTATCTTCTTTTTTGTTTTTTTTTTTTAAAAAAGGTGTTCAAAACTGAAACAAACTTTTCTTTATCTTCTTTTTTTTTTTATTCATGTAATGAAACTATATTTTTAATTTTTTTAAATTAAAATGTAATTGATAAAGTAAATAAAAAAAAAAGGTGAACCACATATTTTTTTTCTAAATCGCATTTTTTTTATATTTTCCCTTTTTTAAAAAAAGAATAAAACCATAACAAAAGTTATATTTTTATATTTTCCCAACATAAAACTGTAAATTATATTTTGTATTTTTTTTACAATAAGAGAAAAAAATAAGTTTAAATCAAAAGATGATTTTCTTTATTTTTAGAGAATTAATCAGAAACATTTATTTTTTTACCTAGACGAAATGGGGTATTGACAAGTTTCAATTAGAATAGGGTACTTATAAAAAGTTTTCCCACACTTGAGTAAGTATTTGGTATTCAGAGAATTAAATGTTGGTTTGAAAATGTATCTTTCATCATGTGGTGTCCAGTTAGGTCAAAGCACCATTTTATTGTAATTTTTTTTCATATTTACTATAGTGGATAAATTTTTTTATTTATTAAAATGGATAAATCGTGTCATGATGACATGATTGTATGTAATGTAAAGAAGTCGTATGATGAGGGGACGATTTTAATAGAACGCTAAAGAGAGGAATAAATCATGAGATGAGAAGATGAGTTTAACTAAATTTAATTAAAATAGTGTCGATGTAACACAATTCCAATAGAAAAAGTAGAATAGTGCTAACATTGTATGATTTATAGAAAAAGTACTATCAAATTAATAAAACAAATTAATTAACTGTTTCACCTGTGCATGCTTGTAAATTAATGCACCTAATTAATTAATTAATTAATTATTTCATCAGTGCTTGAGACTACCAAATTAATATTCTAAATTAATTAATTTCTTCAGGAGTGAATGTGTGAGAACTAATGCACCAAATTACTTAACTGTTTAATGAGTGAGAATTAATGGACTAAATTAATTAATTATTTCACCTGCTTGAGAATTAATGCACCAAATTAATTAATTATTTCACTTAGAATTAATTAATTTGGTGTGACTAGTTTTGTCCATTGAAATCATACTATGTTTACGCGATTTTAATTTTAGAAGATGAAATTCGTCATAATACAAAACCTCTCCTCTAATGAAGCATGACATCAATTTCATCATCACCCTCCATTTCCAACTGTACAAAATTTAAGTTTAAGTCAAAACCAAGAGCTGCACAATTAATATGTTAAATCCATGAATAAAAATGAAGGAAACATAAACCTCATCAGGAGTATGTTCAACACAAACCCAACACCCATCAAAGACAAAAACAAAGGAGTTGAAGTCAACTGACTGTCGGTCACAATAAGCAATCATAAGCCTTTTCAATTGAGTGTTTCTCTTCATCTTCAATAACACATCGTTCTCATCCTACCACATCCAATTAACAAATGAGAATCACTTTAACTCGTTTATGTCATGAAATAAGTTAAAAAATATTATAGCAAAAGACTAAGAAAGAAAACTATAAACAAATTAAAAAATATAGAGTAGTCAATTCACTTTGCAACATTTAATTTTTTGAATTAGTTTCTAAAACTGGTATATTTATTAGATATATTGGTTTTAGTAACCCATTCAACAAAAAATGAATATTACAAAGTGAAGAGTATATTTTTGAATTGGGTGTAGTTTTTTCTTGGGCAATTGATGTATATCTTTTAAACTATAACCAATTATAGAGTACAAACTACAACAGATTGATCATCTATGCAACAACAGATCAAATTTTGTATATAGAAACAAAGTACAAAGTACAAATTCATATATAAGAGTAGGTAAACCTAAGTTCAGCATAATAACAGTTGGATTTGTGCATCCTGTCATAGAAAATTAATCCACTAGATTGAGAATCGGATTGGATGCGTGGACAAACAATATACAACTAATTGAGCCGATAAACAGTCCTCCGTAATTTTCTTTGCATAAATAAAACTGAAACCAATTTTCTTCTAACAAATCCACATAGTAGTTATTTTCTTCTAATAACAATGGTTTCAGCTCATGTTTGATATAGCAAAAGATTCACTGCGCATGGTATTCGCTTTGCAAATCATTAATCGCTTACCTTGGATTGGATGACACACGACGACGGAAGCAAAATAGTCCTGCTTTGCAAAACAGTAATCGCTAGCAAACCCGTCCTCCGATTGAACGTCGGAAGCAAAACCTTAAGCTCTTTACGCAAACACAACAACCTCTTTCTCTATTCTCTCTCCTTCAACACGGAAAAGCAATGTGGGTAAGTGAATTGTTTTCCCTCTCTTTTTGTTCTTGCTACATTTTGCAACCCAAATCTCCGAATTTCATCAGTTCTAGGCTTTCCTCTCCCAACACTCTTAACTCCCTTACAAAACGACAAAGCTTACCCACATAACCTAAACACTTAACATTTTTCTCTTCCATTGCCAACTCAGATAAGACTTGTCATATAAGAGTGTCAAATAGAAGTAACTGCTTTCATCAATATCAACGTATCATTTCCTTATATAATTAACACATAAAAAATCTTTAGACTCTAAACTCCACATGTATTAAAATGGCACACAAATTAGGAGGGCAAAACAAAAAGAAGATTAACACTAAATGGCAGCCTTACATGCACATAAAACACTCGCTCCACTTAAAGTTGAATAAGCATTTTTAACACCAAAACGCACAACACAGAGACAATCACAGTATACCCCTACGCATTAAAGCTAAAACTAAAAGAAAAAACGCAAACAAAGTGGCCGAGCTGAAGCTTATCGGAGCAGATGTGGTGAGCATCAGCGTCGGGATGGAGACGAAGGCAGAGTGGAGGGGAGTTGCAGCACGATCTTTGTGACTTGGAGGAGGGCCTGGCAGTACGCAGCGATTACCTTGCCGCCGGCGTTCTCTTGGAGCTTGGAGAGTGGTAGTGTATATGGCAAAGTTGATGTTGCAAGACGGTGATGGAGGGTTTGCGAAGGCAGCTCGTGACGAGGCTTGTGATGGTTACCGGCGGTTGTATGGTGGCTGGCGCGGCGGCTGATGGCGTAGGGCGTTCTTTTTCTTCATTTACTACGAGAATGTTATTTTATTAGAAACCGAAAGGAGTAAGTTATCAATTTTGGATGATTTTTTTGGTTATCTATCACATATTATATTAAATAATAAGTAGAAAATGGTTGTTATTTATGGCATATTTAAAGGCAACATAAAATAAATAATGGGCAGCCTGACCCGTGAGAATAAAGGGACCTTATTTATGATGCTATTAAAAAATTATAATGAAATATAATTATTCATTTCCAATTTTTAAGATATTTTATTTCTATGTAATATTATTATAAATATTTTCTACTATCTATTTCAAATACAAACTTTAAAATAATTATTATAAAAATAAATAATGTTTATTTAGAAAAAAATTAAAATTAAAAGTTATAAAATAAAGAATGGATAAAACCACAACCAAGAGTGGAAGTGAATTGGTTAAAGAAAACCTTTAAAAAATTGAAAGAAAAAAAATCTTAAATGGTTGATAATAAGAGAAATTGAATGCATCAGACAAATAACATTAAAAATAACAAAGAATCTAAGGTAATGAGATAAAGTTCAAACATAAAGATGCAAAAATTTTATACTAATTAGATTCTTTATGAACTTACATCCAATTAATCTATACATGAGTTAAATTTTCTACTAAAAACTTGAAATATCCTATTAGAAGAAATACCTGTATAACTAAATCAAGAAATAATCATTAGAAATTTTTAAGAAGAATGTTAGTGATGTATTCTTAAATCACTACACCATCAAAATACTATCATCATAAACTATTAAAAATGTATTAATGTTTATTAAGGTAAGTTATGTAAATTCCATTACTAGTCATGTTTTAATAATTATAATATTTTAACATTATTTCATGATATCACGAGTTTGAGAGACGAACTTACTTTAAAAATTAAAGATAAACAAATATGTTGGTTTATTTTTTTCAAAACATAATATTTATGAGAGACTATAAAATAATATTCCTAAATATCATATTTCCTAACAATAATGGGTGACGGAATATGAACATTAAAAACATTTCTACCATAAAAAAATATTAATATTTTTTAGTTTAAACAAAAAAATTTCTAAAATTATACTAAATTCTTTTTATTAAATCATTGAACGCGGTAGAAAAATAATTTGTTTATAAAATTATTATTATTTTTTAAATGTTAGATGTCTATTGTTATAATATATTCCTATGATTATTCATGTAACAACTTCATTATTTAAAAATTAAAAACTTATTCTATTTATCACATATTATTATTTTTATTTTTATCTTTTAGATATTTATTTTTATCTTTTCCTTATTAATATAACTTCTAAGAAAATACTTATTTAAAATATAATTTAAATTAAAAAATATTTCAATCTTTCAAATTTCTATTAAAATATTATTAATATAAAGTTTATTCAAATTATTTAAGGATATTGGTCTAATATTTTATTAATATTAAAATATTAAAAGAAAATTATATATTTTTCTTATTTAAAAAAGTTTAAAAATTTAAGCCAATAATGTTTAACTTAAAAAACTTTCTTAATGAGCAACCAATTGAGATTTTTTCTGCCATTTTTTAGGTCATTATATTTTTCCCTTGACAAATAACTCAATTTTTTTCATTAATTCCACAGTCTAAACTGTTTTTAACAACGTTTCCTATAAAAAAAATAGATTATTATAATCATATTAATTTTATTTTCTAAAGACTGTTCAATTTTAATTTGTTTAATATTGTTTTAATGTTCCTAGTTCTATTTTTACTTTTTTTACATTTTGATTCTTTCTAGTTAAATTTATACAGACTCAAATATGAATATATTATTAAAATTTTTAAAATGGACTATTTTTAAATATACACTAGTGAAAGAATGATATTTTACGACATGATATAATATAGAATGATATTTTACGACATGATATAATATTGATTAAAAAAATTGTTGTAAATAAAAATATGGTGACAATTTTATAAATAAATAAGAACATATTAAATTGGTTAAGGGATAACCAATGTAACAAGGTTTATTTTGCAACGGTTGCTACATACAACCAATGTTAAAAATAGCCCAAAAGAATTACACAATTTTTTTAAAGAAAATTAGGTGTGCCACTTATAACATCGTTTCTTGCTCCAACCGATGTAATAAAGTGACTTTTTACATGGGTTATGAGCTCCAACCGATGTAGAAAGTGGTGTTGTATGCTCAAATTAAAAAAAACACATTTTGGCACGGACTTATTATATCGATTATTTTAAATATATATGTTTTTTAACCTAACATTTTCACTATTTGTCTTTCTCTCGTGCTGCTTGAGTCTCTTTGGTCTTGCATTCTCATTGTTTTCACCTTCATTTGGTTCCTTCGTTGGTAGCTTCCATGCACTTTGTTTTGTTTTGCATTTTCGACGTGTGTGGTTTGTTTGTTTGTTTAACTTATTTTCACATTAACGTTGCATGTCATTAAGGGTGTCATAGCAAGGATTTTACTTTATGCGTGAGAATGAATATTTGATTCCATCTTTATCCTCTTGTTGCTTCTCTTTGCAATAGGTTAGCATTTTTGTAAAATTCATAAAAAAAATTAATTAGAAATTTGTTTTTGACCCAAATTTTTTAAGAACAACTTCTTTTAATGTGTATTGATTATAGAGTTCTTACATTGTATAGATTTATCATAGATTTTGAATTATCAAAATTTAGGGTGAAAAAACATCAAATGACCATAACTTTTGATAGAGAGTTTGGATTGAGACGCTCTAAAAATGAAAGTTGTACGAAATGGGTAACGAATGCCATGACCAACCCCTGAAGTTCCAGATTTTCCAAAATTTCAACGTATACTATTACTTTTTTATTTTTTTAGTATTTTTTGAACTATTTTTTTAAACTTTAGGCTTCTATTTTACATATCTATACTGATCAGAAAATTCTAAATATTCTTGTGGTGTTTCCTTGTATGGGTTAGAGATTTATGAACTCATAATTTAAAAAAAAATATAGATATTACATCAATTGTAAGTAGCAACCGATGTAACAGGAGACCTTTTACATGCATTCTAACCCTTATTACATCGATTGTAGCTTACAACCAATGTAATAACTCTATCTTTTTTGCTTTTTTTAAATGCTCTTTTAAATCAGTCGTGTTTATAACCCATGTAATAGGTGTATTTTTTACATCGGTTAAATGACTGATGTAAAGGTCATGAACTTTCTAAATTATCCACATCAATATCAGTTGCAAAACCAATATAGAAAACCTCCTGGAACCGATGTAGAATCTCATTTTCCTACTAGTGATAATAACTACAAAAGTATTAGCCTACGCTGATTCAGATGTCATGAACTTGAGTCATTTAAAAGGCGACTACGCTAACTATTATAATATTCTAAAAATATCCTTCATATCTACAATATTTCTTGTGTTTGGTCACCCTATATCCGAGACAGTTCACAAATCAAAAGACCTTTCTCCCCATTAGACATGATAAAAAAGTAAAGAAATATAAATGTTTTGAAAGAAAAAAGTGATATTCAAACATGAAACACCATGACAATATTACTAATTAATTAAAACAACAAGCAACATCATAAGCCAACATTACAAGATAAGAGAGTACAACAAACCATTAGAAACGACATCAAACAAATCCTAAAACTAACTAATTAACTAGTCATCAAGATCAGCATCATTAGCATAATTTGTGTTAGATTCTTCAAGATCCCCAACAACAATATCCTCAGCAGTAACAACATCATCATCAGTGTCATTTTAAGCAGTATCATCATCAATGTCATTTTAAGCAGTAGCATCATCTTGATCAACTTTAGTATCAAATTCACTCCCTTGTCCAATATGGTTTTCTTCTTAGTCTTCTCTAGATAGATGCGAGCTTGGCCTCAATGTTGGCAAAATAATAATAATAATAAATTGCATGTTTTCAACTTGCCAATACTAAATCTTATCAACTTTTCTTAACAAATACTTTTCAAATGCAGACAAAGGTTGTTAATAAGAGACACTAGGTGGTTATTCAGAGCTAACAGGATCAACATCTTCAAAACCACTTCCAATGGTTCATCCTTAAAGAACTAATGATTTTCTCTTTGGATCAAATCCATATGATGAAGAACTAATTTTTCTATTTTGTTGGAAGAGAACAATATTATGAAGGTTTCATGCCTAACATCAGCTTTTTAATACTTAGAAACCCTAGTGAGGAAAACAGAATATAGAAGGGGATGTTGATTGAAATGTTGCTCTTGAAGGCATGAATGATGTACATGTCCTAATTTGTCGTTTGAGCATGATTTCTCCCCTAGGAACAAGGATGCATGCAATGACAAACACGAGTAGCCTCAGATTCATCTGCATATGCTATCAGAAGTGGACTTTAAGCCTAACTCAACCTTACAAAATCGGCTTGTAAAGTGAGGTTTGCACCCACTTATAAACTATTGAAAGGCTTCATCTCTAGTTTATGTGGGATCTCCAACACACCCTCTCACGCCGAGAGTCCTTAACTTGAGCGTGAAACTTATATGTAAGGATGGTCCGATAACGACCCGATAGCGGGTGGCCCGATAGGCCCAACAACCTTGCTAGGATAGACTCTAATAACATATCAGAAGTGGACTTTAAGCCTCACTCAACCTTACAAAATCGGCTTATAAAGTGAGGTTTGCACCCACTTATAAACTATTGAAAGACATCATCTCTAGTCGATGTAGGATCTCCAACATATGCTACTAGTTTTAAAGATAGAGTAATTCTTTTGGGTAGCAGGATCTCTCAAACAAGATTGATAAACAACAAACTTGTTAAAATTTTCAAAACTGATAGTATCTTTCACATTACAAAGATTAAAACTAGCCACATTTGTAACTTTAACCCTTGATCTAATTATCCCTTCATCACAATGTACATTTGCATAGAAGACTTAAACAAGGTTAGGGTAAGGCTTATCACCAAGTTAAACAAATTTCTCCAAACCCTAGGCACATAAGAGTTCTTAGAATGTGAATCATTAACACTAAAGAAATTTATGGACAAATAATTATGGGTAATGATGAATCTCCTTTTTCAAAATTGTCTCTACTTACTCATTCTGTTGTTCTTCATCACTGATCCATCCTTCTAAAGAAGCAAAATGAGAGGGATCTTTGATAGTAGTTGGCTTGACTCTTTTGGATCTTAATGAAGAGGTCATTTTAGAGATAAAGAATAGAAATAAGGTTGAGAGTGTGAATGTATTTGATAGAAGGAAAATAAGAGGCTTCAAAGTGAAATGTTGAAAATATAGAACCTTAAGAATAAAGGATTTTAACTTTGTAAAGGAGTTTGAAGAAATGGAACAAATTAGAGGCAACAAATAGTGAAACAAAGCAATTTAACAAAATTGAAACAAAGCAATTTAACAAAATTGATTTAGTGGAAAAACATAAAAATGATTACTATAGTTGTTGAGATAAGAAAACAATACTAATAATAGATTATGATTTTAGGATAATCAATTATGTGAAGTAAAATTTTGAAAAAACTTCAAGATTGGGGAAATAATCGATTAATTGATGAAATAATCGATTATTAGTGTAAGATCAAATAAGCTAAGTATTGAAGAATAATCCATCATTGTTAGTAATGATTAGTTAAAAGTGAGAAGAGTAAAATCTTGGAATGAAAACATAATTAGTTATTATCATTGATAATCAATTAAAAGGCCAAATATGACAAGATTTAAACACTACAAAATAGTAAATTATATTTTGATATAATCGATTAAACAACACAAAAGTGTAAATTAATGTACGAGAAAAAACAATAAAAATAAAAAATATACAAAATTCCTAATTCACTTCAAGTTATATTAAACCTATCTCTAAATAAGATTTTATGAAAATATTAGCTAATTATATAGTAATATGGATATATTCACTTTTACCATAATTTTTAACTATATTATCCGTCATGTCTAATCTTAATGTTTTTAACTTTTGAAGATAAGATTGACTTCTTTTTTTTTTTTAATTTATAGAACTCATGTTGTCACCTATTAGTGAGATATGTGATTAAAGAAAAAGTCAAAATCTTCTAATTAATGCTTTATCTATATAAATCCGGTATAACAACTTCTAACAATGTATTTTGTTTCTGTTACTGATAAAGCTGCACATACTTATTTTTATGTTTTTAATATTAATCAAACAATTTAAAAAACTATAATTTAATATATAATAAATTCCAAATATAAGTATATTTTATTTTTAAAATTAAATTTATAATATATATGTAATAGAAGGTCTTAACTAGCCTAAAAGTTTTGCAAACCCATTAATATCAAAAAAGTTTATTTTCTTGGATGTAATTTTCATATTTAGTTATATTATATTTATACTTAACCCAAAAAAACCACTGTCAAACACAATGTGTGTCTTTTATTAAATAATATTATTAAAAACAAAACTATTATTAAATACTATTATTAAATATTATTATTAAAAATATAAAAATAAAAGTAATTCTTTTAAAAATATTTTCATTTATTTTCTATTTACTTTATATCTGAATATTAATAAACAAGAATGAAATGAATTTGTTCTTAAAAAGTTAAAAGGTACGTAACTTATATATACAAGATATATTTGGCAGCATAGATAATTTTATATAAATTTTGTATACTATATAATCTCTTATATATAAATATAGATTACTGATATAAATATAATTTTTATCATTTATTTTATATATAACTAGTGTCTCTATATTTTCTAAGAAAATTAAACTAATAACAGTAGTTAAAAAATTAGAACGACTTATATATTGTTCTATCGAAAAGTATTAATAATTGGTATTTATACTATTGAAGTGTATGTGGAGTTTCTTTTACCTAAATGATTTCTAGTTTTTTATTAACTTTTTAAAATGTAATTGAAAATAAAATAAAAATTTAAAATATGAACGGAAAATTTGAAAAGTTATTTAATTATTTTAAAATAAAAATAAATTATTTAATTATTTATTTTATTAAATAAATTATTTTTTATTTATTAAAGTGTAAAATTATCTATTTAAAGCATATGCATAATTTTAATACATTAAAATATATACAATTTTTTAATTAGTATAACTGTTTTATGAATAATTAATTAAAATATAATACAATTTAATATATATATATATATATATATATATATATATATATATAT
>Ga0209489_105252_pt1 | contig 22745 bp, 17 predicted proteins | sample SiratrowhiteBW_FD_187527 | JGI IMG/M metagenome (GOLD analysis project Ga0209489, IMG submission 187527) | Root nodule microbial communities of legume samples collected from California, USA - Siratro white BW (SPAdes) (version 2) | ecosystem: Host-associated > Plants > Roots > Nodule | place...
AAAATATATATATATATATATATATATATATATATATATATATATATATATAATTTAGATTATCTTATTTCTGTGCGTATCATAATCCCCTTCAAGTTGGAGTATATAAATTATATATGCTCAACTTGCTGCAAACATGATCAATCATTGCTCTTCTTAGTGACTTGGTAAATATGTTAGCCAATTGTTCATTGAGGTTATCAAATCTAGTGGTGATATGTTTAGACTTGAGGTTTTCTCTAATTAAATGACAATCTAATTCAATATATTTGACTCTCACACGAGTTTCAGGATTACACGCAACATGTGATGTTGTCTGGTTGTCACCCATAAGGTTAGTTGTTTTGGCCATAAGAGTTCACAAATGACTAATACCATTGCCTATATTTTGTTTCTGCACTTGATCTTGCAACAATTTTTTTCCTTACTTTTCCATGACAATACCCTAAGGTGAAGGACTTATCGCTTCGAGACCCTACCAATTAGAGTCAAAATACCCGACAATATTTTAAATATTTTCCTTAACTTCATAAATGAGGCCCTTTCCAAGAGCATTCCTAATATACTTTAGGATTTGTACGTCTAAAGTGTTTCAAAATTGACTTACTATGCTCACTATAAAGGCGACATTAGGACGTGTCACAATGATGTATGTAATTTAGATTGCCAACTAACTGTTTGTATCTCCCAGGGCCAGAATACGATTCTCCTGAGTTTGAAACTCAAATCAATTGGTGTGTCCTCAAGCTTAGCATTTAATATCTTTGTTTTTCTAAAATGTCAAAGCATATTTTCTTTGAGATACCATAAAACCAACCCAGGAATGTGCAACTCCCATGCCAAGAAAATACTTCAAGTATCTAAGATCTTTTATTTGGAACTGTTAAGGAAGATACTGTTTTAGTTGGACAATACCCTCCTTATCATTGCCTTGCCTCTGAGAACATCGTCTACATATACAATGAGGTAGTTACATACTTGGGAAGAATAACAATAAAAAATAGAGAATGGTCAGCATCACTTCATATTATTCCAAACTATTGGATAACAGTTCAAAAACACTAAAACCATGACCAAAAACATCCTAATTATTAGGAAACAAGTAGTGAGGACTGCATCTCCCAGTGATGAATAGGAACATTTCTATTTAATAGTAGATAGTGTGTAATTTTAATAAGATGTCAATTTTTCCTATGTACCATATTAGTTTGTTGTGGAGTGTGAGGACATATTGACTAATGTAAAATTTCCTTGGAAGATAAGAATGAAGAAAGACATAAATATGGATAAAAGTTCAAATTTGTCTTTCATTAAATATACTCAAGTACATTGAGAGAGTCATCAATGACAAAAATTGTCGAAGACAATGAAGGAGAAAACAAAGAAGACAAAGCGAGATCATACCTGCTCTCATACCAACCTAAATAAATAAGATAAAGAAAACATAGTATATTCAATCTATATTGTTGTGGTTTGATTGATGTATTGATGAGTATACTTTATTCACACTTAATGTTTAATCTTAACTTTCTTACTGTAACTGAAAATAAATTCAATGTTTTAAATGAGATTTACCCAATCAAGATTAATTGAACCATTTACTCTGTTATTTTGTTACTATTTCTGTTACTTTTATGATCTATAAATAAACATCCCTTTGTGTATTTTTACACAAGAGAATTAACCCAATACCTATTTCTCTTATTTTAATATGGTATCTAGAGCCTAGGGTTAGGGTTAAATTTTTTCAGTGAACCCACTGTTCACCGTCCTCATTCAGTTGCCCCTGCTGTCGCTGTCGTCACCTTTGCCGCCGATTAAGTCGGCGACCACTGTGTTGTTGGAATCGCGACGATCGAAGCAGTGACCCTTCTGCAGTCTCCGTTTTTGTTCCCGTCACAGTTGCCGTCATGAGTGGCAGCGCGTCTAGCGTCTTTTTCGGCAGCGATTAACGTCATTGTGATCGTCATCTTGCAAGTGTTCTAGATCTGTCCTCATCATCTTGATCAAAGCCCGTTTGAGTTTTAGGGTTTTTTCTCTCTCCTCCATGGATTCTTTCGCGACTACCACTGCCTTTTCTACTTTTGTTGCCTCCTCTACTTTCCCTGTACCTGATCACTATACTAATTACGTCAATGTTCATCTGTCAATTGATAAATTGGATGACACAAATTATGATACTTAGGCTTCGAATATTAGGTTATGGCTTAAGAGTCAAGGCTATGTTGATCATCTTACAACGTCTGTTGCTAATGTTCCTGAGAATGAGGTTTCTCGTTGGTCGAAAATTGATGCTCAATTACGCATAGTTCTCAAATCGACCATTCACTCATCTTTGAAACAAATTTTTTGCTCTTTTGAGACGTATTCAGAAATTTGGGAACATGTCAAATTATTATATACCAATGATACTTAACGTTTTTATGGAGTATTTCAAAATCTCCTTCATGTTGTTGCTTCGAGACGTCTTGATGGTACAATGTTTGAGTATCTTGGTAAAATTCATGCTCTTTTTCACGATTTTAATGAATTGTTGCCTCCTGCATCCACTCCGTCTCAAGAGATAGAGCAACGGTCCAAGTTTTTCATGTTGTTAGCCTTATATGGACTTCTTGATGATTATTCCCCTGATCGTGATCAGATTTTGGAATCTCATGTTGTGCCCACCCTTACTTCGCCTTCTTCCACCCTTATGCGTGTACTAGGTAAATCCCACATTGATATATCTACTTTAGGTGATAACTCTTCTTCTTCTTTAGTATCTCAACATGATGACCGCACTCATTCTCGGAAGTTGAACAAAGGGCGTCATAAATGTGACCATTGTGGCAAACTTGACCACAAAATTGACAGGTGTTATGCCTTACATGGTCGTCCTCCTAAAACTGTTGCGGTTGTCCAAGCTATTCCTGCGCCACCTTCTACCATGGATCCTACTTCATCTGATATCTCAGGTCCATCAGCTATTTTTAAAAAATTTCTTAAATGGTATGAGGATCGTCAGAACTCTAGTTCCACTGCATCTGTTGCACATACATGTATCTCTTTTGTTGGGCTCACCCACTCCAATTCTCTTGATCCTTGGGTTCTAGACTTAGGTGCCACAGATCATATTACTGGTAATAAATCCTTGTTTTCTTTTGTCTACCTCTGGTCATTTACCCTCCATTATCATGGCTAATGGTTCTAAGGCCTCATCCCATGGTGTTGGTACTGTTCATCTTTTTCCTTCTTTACATGTTGATAATGTTTTTTATGTCCTGGGTTACCTTTTAATTTATTATTTATTAGTCGTCTCACTCGTTCTCTTGATTGTATTATTTCTTTTATCACAGATTTTGTTTGTTTGCAGGACCGGAGTTCGGGGTTGATGATTGGCACTGAATGTGAGTTTCATGATCTTTACTGTTTACGAACATCTGCTCATGTTGGCATGATCATGGACTCTCCATCTCCTTCATGCTCAATTGGGACATCCTAGTCTTGCCAAGATACAACAACTTGTTCTAAGTTTATCCACGTTGTCCTGTTTGTCTTGTGAGTCGTGTCTTTTAGGGAAACATAGTCACAGTTCTTTTCCTAGTAGTGTCTCCCAACGTGTTTCGTCCCCTTTTGCCTTTGTTCACTCTAACATTTGGGAACCAAGTCGTGTTAAGTCTAATTTAGGATTTCAGTATTTTGTTACTTTTATTGATAATAATTCAAGATGTACTTAGTTATTTTTAATGAAAAATCGTTCTGAGTTGTTTTCAATATTTCAATCTTTTTTTAATGAGATTAAAAATCAATTTAGTGTTTCAATTCGAATTTTACGGAGTGATAATGCTTGTGAATATCTTTCTCAGTCTTTTACCACTTTTATGAAATTTCATGGAATTCTTCAACAAACCTCTAGTGCTTATACACCTCAACAAAATGGAATAGTTGAGTGCAAAAATAGACATCTTATTAAAACTACTCGTACTTTTTTAATTCATGGTGGGGTTTCTCAATGTTTTTGGGGTGATGCTATTCTTAGTGCATGTTATCTTATTAATCGTATGTCATCTTCAATTTTTAGAAAATAAAATTCCTCACTCTATTTCGTTTCCTCGTAAGTCTCTCTATCTCTTACCCCTTAAAGGTTTTGGATCTACATTCTTTGTTCACAATATTAGTCCCGGGCTTGATAAATTATCTACTCGGTAACATAAATGACTTTTTAGGGTTCACCAAATCTCAAAAATGATATAAATGTTTTTCTCTCTCACTTAATCGTTATTTCATTTATGCAGATGTTACCTTTACTGAATCTTTGTTTTATTTCAAGTTTTTATCTTCTCTCGCGTCTTCATCTAATCAAATACATATTCTAATTGTCTGTGATTCTCCTGTCATGTCTAATGTTCCTACTGAGTCGCCTCCTTCACCACCTCTTAAGGTTTAACGTCCACCAAGTGATTCTCCTCTGGTGCCAGATCTTCCGCCCCTTCCGGCTCCAACAGTTAAACCTGGTCTTCTCATTGCCATTCGTAAAGGTATATGTTCTACCCATAATCCCTCTTCACACTATACTGCCTTGAACTATCATAGACTATCTCAATTTTTTTATGCTTGCCTTTCATCTATTTCTTCTGTATCTATTCCAAAATTTGTAGGTGATGCTTTAGTCCATCCTGGTTGGCGTCAAGCTATGCTTGATGAACTAATTGCTCTTCAGAACAATGGAACTTCAGAACTCGTTTCTTTACTCTCTGGGAAATTTGTTGTTGGTTGCAAGTGGGTTTTTGCTATCAAAGTTGGTCCTGATGGCACTATTGGTTGTCTCAAATCTTGTCTTGTGGCTAAAGGCTACACTAAAACTTTTGGTTTAGACTACGGTGATACTTTTTCTTCAGTGGCAAAAATGACGTTTATTTATAGCCATGACAACTCTTCAAAGATGACCTTTTTATCAACTGGATGTCGAAAATGTTTTTTTTAATGGAGATTTGCAGGAAGAAATTTATATGAAGCAACCTCCAGGTTTTGTTGCTCAGGGGAGTCTTCTGGTTTGGTATGTCATCTCTGCAAATCTTTATATGGTCTCAAACACAGGGCCTGATTTGAAAAGTTTAGTATTGTTAAAGAATTTGGTATAACTCACAGTGAAATAGATCATTCAGTTTTTTATCGTCATTCAAATGCTGGGTGTATCTATCTAGTTGTATATGTTGATGACATTGTTCTTACAGGTAGTGGTCACCATGGCATTTTTCAACTTAAACAGCATATTTGTCACCATTTTCAAGCCAAAGATCTTAGTAAACTTAGATATTTCTTGGAGATTGAGGTAGCACCATCTAATCATGATATTGTTATCTCTCAAAAAAAGTATGCATTAGATTTTTTGGAAGAAGCTGGATTACTGAATTCTAAATCTGTTGAGACACCCATGGACCCTAATGCTAAATTTCTACCTAGTCAGGGGGAACCCCTCTCAAATCCTGAGAAATATAGAAGATTAGTTGGAAAACTAAACTATCTTACTGTTACTCGTCCTGATATTTCTTTTGCAGTTAGTGTGGTGAGTCAATTCCTTAACTCTTCATGTGTTGATCATTTGAATGTAGTTACTTGTATATTGAAGTACATTAAAGGTTCTTCTGGAAAAGGCCTACTATATGGTCATAATGACCATACTGGAGTTGTATGTTATACAGATACAGATTGGGCAGGGTCTCCATCAGATAGAAGATCTACTTCCGGATATTGTGTTTCTATTGAGAGTAATTTGATATCTTGGAAGAGTAAGAAACATGTGGCAAGATCTAGTGCTGAAGCTGAATATAGAGTCATGGCCTTAGTTGCCTATAAACTTATTTGGCTCAAACAGTTACGGAAAGAATTGCAATTTGGAGAGATCACTCAAATGACACTCATATGTGATAATGAGACTGTTTTTCATATTAGCTCAAATCCCGTCTTTCATGAGAGGACTAAACATAATGAAATTGATTGTCATTTTGTTCGAGAAAAAATTACATAAGGAGACATCAAGACTGAGTTTGTTAATTCGAATGATCAATTAGCAGACATTTTCACCAAATCTTTAAGAAGGTCCAAAATTGATTATATTTGTAACAAGCTTGGTACATACAATTTATATGCACCAGCTTGAGGGAGAGTGTTGAATATAATAGGCTTAGTCCATGTTCTCTGTTATTTTGTTACTATTTCTGTTACTTTTATTATCTATAAATAAACATCCCTTTGGGTGTATTTTTACACAAGAGAATTAACCCTATACCTATTTTTCTTTATTTTAATAGATAGATATTATTGGTTAAACTTGGATTTTAAGCATATTTTCCTACCTTTTTTTATTTCTAATTATTTGCAAAGATTCTGCAGGTTTCAAATCTAATCAAATCTTTTGCAAAAAAATTCTTCAGATTTTTTACAAAAATGATCCTCTACAATCCTTACTTGATTTAGAACAAATCTCCTTCAATTATTTTGTAATATCTTTTGCAGCAAATTTAATTATTATGAGATGAATTGTTTGAAAATTAAAGACACAGCTAGAACAAACTTTAGAAACAAAATATCTAAAAGAAATAAAAAGAATGAAAATCTACAACTTTAGCGTAAATAAGATATTTACAAAATTAATCTTTGACACATACGGAAACAACTGATAATGGCAAGGATAATATCCAATAATTAAATGAGTTAATTTCGTGAAGAAAAAGAGAAGGCATGAAAGACGGTCACATCACTACATAGCATAAACTATAATTAATTTTTCTTCAGTAATTCTTCTATTTTCGTCATTCTCGTAGAAGGTTAAATTCATTTGAGTTGATTCTTGTGTGATTTCCCAATGAATTCTAAGGTTTTTATTTGTTAAAATTTTGTTCTTTACATTCTCTATAACAATTGTACTATATTATTGGTCTTTTTGAAATCTATATTTTAAACACATTTATTTTTGAACACTCGTTGAGAATCCAATTGTTTTTTCTTAATTAGAGTTCTTGATTAATTCACTTAGTCTTAAACAATTTCTTATATGCTTAGTCAAGAAATAAAAGATATACATCTCATTAGGTAGACACTTGAAGACGAGATGAGATATTGAATATATCAGTAGACAGTTATTTTGTTGATAAGATTCTGTTGAATTTGATTGACGCTTGTTTGATGAATTCAACTCTATGAAGAGAATGAAGGATAATAATCTTAAAAAAACTAAGAAGAATTTGTTGTGAAAGAACTTAAAAGGCAACCTATTTTTTTATTATTTTTAAATCATCTATTTGCACAACAATCCTCAAAATCCTCCTTTCTTTTATTGTTAGTACTAACTTTTTTGGCTTTAGATAAGTTTTGAATATTGTTTGATTGAATTTACTATTGGATTCGTTGGAAAACAATTTGGGATTAGCTTTCCTTTATCTATACTATCATCTCTTTAATGTTAGATGGTTTAACACTGCATTAGACGGTCAACACTGCATTAAACGGTCAACACTGAAATTCTTTTAATTTGTTCGTAAAATGACTACGATCATATATATATATATATATATATATATATATATATATATATATTACAAAGTGAGGTAAGACAACTTATCTTAAACCCTAACCCTAAAGTTAGATACATAAAAAAGAAATAATAATAAAATAACAATACATTTCAACATTCATCTCCCATGAGGTCTAAAACAAGAGTGTTATGTTCCACTGTGTAGAGGCCACAACACAGAAGTTACTTATCATTATCAACCTATCCTATTATTTGCTAAATTTACCAATAAAATTTTTTTCATGTGTAACACTACATATATAACAATATGATGAAATCTTTGTGAGTTAGTATTGGATGTAGCATTCAAGTCTAATTATAGGAAGTCACACAAGGTGCTAAGTTTCAACATTGTCAACAAGTGATGTTGACGATCAACTTGTAAAAGCTTAAACTCTTACTTGAGATTCAATATCATTAATATGTCCACTCATTCATTATCTCTTAGGAATTGATGGGTGTATAAGCACAAACCCATTTCTAACATTATTGACAAAATATGTCACCGAGAATGATTATTACTCTATTATCATGTTAAAAAGAGATAAATCAAGAAGAAATATACAAATGAGTATTCTTATTTATAATGAAGAAGATAAGCAATAATAAAGTGTTAAACTATAGGAAAGAGAGACATTGAGTTGAAACCGTATGTTTCTAAAATAGCACATATTTTATATTTATATTAAGAAAAGATAATTAATATAACAAATAGAGAAGATTTCATATTCTGTAATAGTAAAGATAAGTGGATTTTAATCCTACTCAACCTTACAATATCAGTTCGTAAGGTAATATTTGCAACAACTTATAACTATAATTTAACCATATATCTAATTGACATGGGATCTCTAACACCACTCCTCACACTAATGAATGAACATATTAAATGTGGAACTAAATTCACTTTTAGGTGGTCTGATAATGGCCCAATAGTAGATGTCAAGATAGGTCAGGCAAGTCTTATTAAAATAAACTCTAATACTATATTAAACTACATAAGAGAGAGATTGAGCTCAAACCGTGTTTCTAAGATAATTATTTATATTTAAAAAACGAACACAATAAATAAAAGAAATTTGATATCCTCTAATAAAAGTATAACACGAAAATAAATAAAAAATTTCCTAGTAATATTATGTTATGCTCCTTAGTTCTATAATTATAACATAAGAAACTAAATCAAATATATAATAATGGGAAATATTTGGTAACCTATTTCTCCATCAAATCATATCTATAACTAGTAGAAATTGAACTTTCACTTAGAAGAATAAGATGACCATGATTGAACTATTGGAAACTAGGTCACGAGAACAGATATTATGTTAATGACCAAATCTACTAAAATCTTAAACTGCAAGATATTGATGTACATACAATCAAAATTTGTTTTATATCTGACATGTCCCTTACATGACGGATTTGGGTATAGAAAACACACAAGCCCAACCTAATTTCTGGTGAAATTCAACTTTTCTAACAAATGGAGAGAGGCAATGACCAAACTCCTAATCACTTGGTCAAAGAAGCTCCAAGACAATGACAAAATTTATTTTAAAGGCTTAAATTGTTGCATGAAACCTCAAATGAGTTAGACTTATAGATATTGACCAAAGCCAAAATGATACATCTAGAATGATACCGGCATGGTGCGTATGCTTCGCAGTTATTAGACATCCAACAATAGTGAAGCATATCCAACCTGATGCTTTTTGCACGAGATATATGAACCAAGATTTACTACAAGTTTAGCATTTCCTTCTTGGGAAATGAGTGCTTATGAAATTTAGATCAGAACTCCCTCACCTATCATAAATTGAACACATCGACAAGGTTCCTTAACTGTTTCAGAGAATAGTACTTAAATAATGTTAAACGCCAGACATCTCCAGTGCATGATGTTTTCGGTACAGGAAACAGTATCTACAAAGTAGCACTAAGTCAACTGATCAATTAGCCATTATTACACAGAACATGAAACGCTAATGAGTAAATAAACTTTCCTCTGCCAGAATATATTTCCTCAAAAAACAATGAGTAAAGAATACAATTGCCATTCAAATTCGCTGACACTCAATCACTACCATTGCAATCAAGTGCAATCAGTTGTGGTTAACTAGACATGCTACTTAATATATAGTGCTTTCTCAAATAAATTAAAAACCCAAATCTCCGAAACCAAATCCAAGACTTCCACAAACCCCGAGAAAAATCCAAACCAATGCTCAGAATCAACTCAATCCCACTCCAAACCAATCGAATTCACCAAAAAAATTCACAATAAATATTCGAAGAAAAAAAAAAGATTTTCTTCCCCAACCCCACACCCCAATATGCAATCACAAATCAAATTGCACAACAAAAACACAAATAAGATGAAAATGGGCGCAAGAGCTGACCTGGTGAATTGGAGGGTACATTGAATTTGTGCAAACAGGGCATTCTAGCAACTCATGAACGCTGGTTGCAGGAGAAATGGCGGTGGCTCCCATAACATTATTGCTATTAGCACCGCCGTTACGAGGCTTGTTAGAAGAAAACTCAGAGTGGTGATGAGGATGCAGAGTGTGGTGTTGGATCTCATCCTCATCCATGCCATCAGAGAATGACACACAGTCAATGCTGTCCATCTCCATCGATTCACTAAAACCCACTAAGGAAACAAACAACCACTGATCAAAATAGAATCTTTAACCAATTTAATTACCTGGGTACTTCCCCCTTTCTCAATCTTCTTCCTATGCCCTCCAATCCCGTTTTTTCCCTCACTTTCCCGGAAAATTCTTCTCAGGAAAAAGAAGAGGAGTAAAAAGAGAATAGGAGAAGGAAGATGGGGATGGTGGTCATGGATCGATCCAACGGGTGGACTCCGACAAAACCAAACACCTTTCTGTCGAAGAACAGGTTCTTTTCTTCTCTCTCCCTTGCCGAGGTTGAGGGTGTCTCGAGTGTAAATTGGGAGAGAGAAACTAAATGAGAATCGCTGGATATGGAAATTTGGATAGATCATTAGTTGATCCGACGGTTATAAGTTTCGCTTTTGTTTTATTCACTTTATTTTTTCCTGACAGCTAAACCAAAACGGACGAAAAACAATATCGAAAATGAATTCGCAAGCATTATCGTACAATTTCAACCATACTGTACACATGTTCATAATTGTTCTTCTAATAATGATTTTATTATTTTTTTTTCTACTCAGCAAAGGTTTTGAGTAAGTGATAGAATACCAAACAGAGAGAAATTAAAAAAAATATATTTTATTGTTTTAAGTTAAAAGTGAACTTTTATACATGACTAACAATATATCATTTTCAAGATTGATTATGTTTAACCAATTCTAGTATATGTTTCACGATGAATGCAGACAATGATTATTTTTAACATTAATAATCATGGATTCCTTTTGAACAAAATACAAACAAATGTAATTTATATTGTCATTTTAAATTAAAGATTTTCCTTGTTATTATTACTCTCATATGTAAACTTTTGAAGATAATATATATGTATATTCCTTTAGTAAAAATAAAGTTTAAAGAAATAGTAATCTTATAGTAAAAGAGATTGGAAAGAGCAAGTCGAAAAAGATATGTACATAAGGCACCCGAATGTTACTCGGCTATATCCGAGATGTACCCAAATAAACATCTAATGTGCATAAGGCATCCAAGGTGTACTCGAGTATATCCGAAGTACTACCCTTCTGTATAGTATGCAGGCGAAACACGAATAGCAGTACTAAGGTATAGTTGTCCGGCAGCTCCCATGTTGTACCAACTCATAGTTATTGACAAGGCACAGTCTGCAGCGGCCGCCAGGCCCCTGAAACATCGATCAGTCACAGCGATAGCGTGTCTGCAAAGGCACCCGCACTCAGAACCTAGACCAATCACAAACGCTACCGTGTCTGCAGGAACTGCCACACTCAGAAACCTCGACCAATTACAAGGTCGCCGTACGAATTTGACCTCTATAAATACCTTAAGTGTGGAACCAGTACGAGGTATGTTGGAACCTAACTCTAAGAATATTCCTTCGATATCCGATTACTGACTTTGGCATCGGAGCGTCTTTAACAGGTACCCACCCCGCACCTCACCGGAGTTTGGAGATCAGCACACGGGAGCCGAAGAACCACTCGAGGGAGGACTCATTCCAGGTCCTAGCAAGAACATTTGGAGCCCACCGTGGGGCCGAAAGAACAAGTCACGAACTCGGATGGTATCAACGCAAAGCCAAGTTCACGAGCAAAGACAGGATAACCCCATGGCTAGTTCAGATCCGATGTCACTTTTTCTTTCATTACGGCGAGAGATGGTCGAGATGAAGCAAAAGAACGAGGAAGAGATCCGAGCCCTACGACTGCAGAACGAAGAAGAAATCCGAGCCTTTCGGAAAAAGAATGAGGAGGAGCTACTTGTTCTGAGACAAGAGAATAGTGACATGAGGAAGCCGTTTGGCGAGACGCCAACCCCCTCAGTACAGAAAGGAGAACGATCCAAGGCCATCACCCAATCAAACCGATCTCGGGTAGACAAGGGCGATGACACTGACGAAGAGGAGTCCCCTTTCAACAGTGCAGGGCTTGAGGAAACAGAGGGGGAGAGGCGCCACCCATTCGTAGACGGTATACTGATTGTTGAGCTACCAGCCAGGTGGAAAGGATTGGGAATAGACAGGTATGATGGGTCAACAGACCCAGACGAACACATCGACGTGTACGAGACCCAGATGCCCCTATACACAACCAACCAGGCGGTCATGTGCGGGGTGTTACCCTCCTCGTTGAAGGGAATGGCTTTGAACTGGTTCACCCGACTTCCCCCTACTCTATTGACTGCTTCAGAACGTTAGTAGACTTATTCAGCACGCAGTTCGCCACTAGCAAACCACACCGCCTAACGTCGTTAGCACTAGTCAACATCAGGCAAGATAAGGGCGAGAGCTTACGAGCGTTCATGGAGCGATTTGGCAAGTTGGCGCTCCAGATCCGCAATCTCAATCCCGAAGTCACGCTTCACCATATGGTGACCACCCTCAGACTAGGACCGTTCGCGGACAGCTTGTGTATGGAGCCAGCATCTAGCCTGGACAAGTTAAGGAGGAGAGCAACCAAGTTTATGCAGTTGGAGGAGTTGAAGGAAGCCAGGAATCACGCCAGGGCCAAACACATCCCTAAGAGAACCAAGCCCAGAGATAGCAGGCTTCCGCCTTTGCCATTTCCTAAGCAGAGAGATCTCAGACCATCGAAGTATACCCAATACATATCCCTGAATGCGAACCGAGGGCAGATATTGGAAGAAGCCCTACATGCAGCGCTTATCCACGCCCCAAGGAGGGCACCCACACCAAGGAATGCTGACACGACTAAGCCTTGTCGTTTTCACCAAAACTATGGTCACACCACAGATGAATGCGTGGTGTTGAAGGATAGGATTGAGGAGCTTATTCAGGCGGGACATCTGAGGCGGTTTGTACAGGGGCAGGGGCGAGTTCCGAGGCGACGGGAACGAACCCCCGAAAATAAACATTTTTTAGGAGGCCGGGAGAGAGCCCAAGAGGGCGAGAGACCACACCAGCGGCAACGAGCAGATGATAACGTCACACAAGAGCCCAAGAACCCAGCACTCAAGGGTGTCATCAACACCATTGCCGGAGGATTCACTGGAGGAGGGTGTACCACAACTACAAGAAGAAAACATTTGAGGGCGGTACAAGCAGTAAACGCAGTAACAAGCCCGCTGCGAAGGAGGATGCCTCCGATCACCTTCACGGATGCCGACTTTCAAGGCACAGACCCCGCCCAAGACTATCCCATGGTCATCACTGTAGAAATTGAAAACTTTGTTGTGATGAAAACATTTGTGGATCAAGGTAGTTCAGTGGATATTTTATATTGGAAAACTTTCAAAAAGTTGCAGATCCCAGAGTCTAATGTTCAACATTACGAAGACCAGATTGTGGGGTTCTCAGGAGAAAGGGTGAGCACTCGCAGATACATTGATTTGTATACTAAGTTTGGAGAAGGGAAGACGGGAATCAAAAAAATACAGATTAGGTACCTCTTGGTCGAGGCTAATACTTCTTACAACATACTGCTAGGAAGACCGTCTCTCAACCAACTCGGTGCAATAGTGTCGACCCCTCACCTAGCAATGAAGTTTCCCTCTCCAACGGGCGAGGTGATCACGGTACACATGAACCAAAAGACTGCTAGAGAGTGCTATGCAGCCAGTCTGAGAATTGAGCCTACAATCTAGAGCAAGCAACTTAAAGAGCCGCGAGTGCAACACGGGAAAAGATGCCCACGATCAAAGTATCTTGTTACAGTTACTGACTTAGACCCAAGATTGGACGACATAAGGGTGGAACCAGGTGAAGAGGTTTGTGTCATTTTGTTAAAAGATGACGAGCATTCAGCCAAGATTGGAGTCTCACTGACGGACGAAGAAAAGCAGAAAATGACAAGTCTCCTACAGGCAAACACCGACATGTTTGCCTGGACTGCAGCTGATATGCCGGGTGTGGATCCCAGTATCATTGTTCACAAACCATTCAAAATTCAATTAATTAAACAAACCATTCAATCAATTGAATTTGATCGTTAGTTTGACCCAGTCAAAGTTTTCAGTTGTAACAGCCATAACTGTATTTCTGTTGTAACAGAAATAACTGTCACATTCAATCGATTGTTTTGGAAATTCAATGGATTGAAAACCTTTTTCCAGCAAAAACATTTTGGGTTATTTTTATTAAAAACAGTTTTAATAAAAATCTTTGTGAATCTTTTTAGCACCTCAGAAGTGATGATCCATGCCACAAGTGATTAAGGACTAAGCCAATCACCAACACACAAACCCAACTAAGGACCAAGACCTAAACACCCAACTATCTTCATGTTGGCACAAAGTCTTCACTTGAATAATTCTGGTCCAGGTTGGATCTAACAGATTCTTCATGAGGCAGTCTTCATCAGCTTCATATGCTAAGCCTTAGTGCTCACAATATTGACTTCATCAAATCACGTGCTTAGCCTTGGTGCTAACAGGTTATAGGCTGTCTGAAGGTCCTGGGTTCAACTCTCCCTTACTACACTTTATCCAAATTCTCTTCAAATGATTAGTGGTGGATAATAAAAATAATAAAAGTATAGATAAAAATAGTATAAATGATAATAAGAATAATAGATATAAAATATTCGCTAATTTTTAGAATCGGTCACAGATTCAGTCACTATACATCAACGACTAGTAAAATAGCGACTGACGCGTTTGGTTACTAAATCGATCACTATTTTAATCAGTGACCGATTTTGATAATTTACTGACCGATTTTTGGGTCACTATTAACGATTTTTCCAGTAGTGTCTTAAAATATCAAGTAGCTTGGTGCAACTTTATGCTTTGATTGAAGTAATTCATTACGCAAATTTGGTACAATCCAAACAACTCATGGCTTTGGGGATCCAATTTGGTGGGCAGTACCATAAATTCACACTTGAATTGACACATGGAGAGAGAGGTTGTATGTGATGTGAACCCGGTTAGAAATAATCCCCAGAATCCACAAAAAGAGTATTTGAATGCCTCAATCCCTAAGTATTCAGATTTAGGATGATCTACTCAGAACCCTTATCTTGCAGAAAAGAAATGCAGCAAAGACCCTAAAGTATGAAAAATGTCATAAGGATGATTATTCCTTGATAAGTTGCAAGTCCAATGAAGAACTCAAGAGAGAAACTCTCACTTTTGGAATTTTCATGATCAAATTCGTATTTCCAATTCAAAATTGTGTTTACATGTGTTTTCTGACTTAAGCAGACTTTCGTTAGCTTCTGAAAGCTAACATAACTTTTATTAGCCTAGAAGCCTCCAAATTTAATGTAGCAGCAGCTTTTTGGCACACTTATAGATGACTAATTAATTACATAAAATGGGAAAACGAAAAACACAATTTACTAAACATGACTACTCTAAGCCCTATGAAAAATTAATCAACATACATCAAATAAAAAAAATTTTAAATTCGTCCACAAAATAATGGGTGACTCTTCAGATTTTAACCTAAGCCAAAAATAGCCCATTTACACTTAAATTAAATCTGGTGATGTATTTTCTATGGGCCTTCTCTTCAGTTGACTTGCTTTTATCCCAAATCTCCTTCATTTAATTCCGTCATCAACCCATATCAAATTAAGAACGTGATCAGGCTTCAATTCAATCTTAGACTTTGTCTGCACAGTCAAAATGTCTTCAATCGACCCAATCAATGCCTCTTTCATTTCTTAGGCCCTTGATCTGGTAATTGGTCCACTTGGAATTTGCAAAGCATCGTTTGGATTATTTATTTGTGCAGGTGCTTGAGGTTGGTTAAACTTCAGCTCTTGGTTCTTATCATCCCCTCTCTCCTCAAAAGGATTCGACCTTGAATCTTCGCCTATATCATAAGGAGATAAATCAGTGTTGCAACCGGGATCACGATGGGGCGATCAAAAATTTGTTTTAAAAATTTTTAGATAATTAAATAGAGATTTGGAGTCGCCACTACAGTTTATTATGGAAAACCATAGAAAAACCAAAAAAAATAAAAATAAAAATAGTCTGCGAACCAGGTATGGATTCGGGAGTCGGTTACGTGTGGGGAAGGTATTAGCACCCCACAACGCCCGTCCTAAGACGGTAACTTTAATCAAATGGATAAAAATAAGTATGGTTTTTTTTAAAGTATTATTTTTCCCAAATAAAATAACAATCACAACAAATAATAAAAGCAAACAAGTATATTTATAAAATTGTCTACAAATTACAAAGCAAATAAACAAAGAAAATATTTATTATTTTTATTTGGACCCGACAAGGCTTGACCTTGGTCCTACGTATCTCTATACAGGATAGAAAATCAGGGTACACGTAGTTCTATTTTAAGAATTTGTTTAATAGTGTTTGATATTGTAAATTTTTTTGTTTTGAAATTTCTATATTTTTAATATTTTTCCTTTTTAAAGCTGTTTATACGTTTTTTAAACTGTTGTCAATTTTTAAAAACTGTTTTATAGATCTTTTATTTTTGAAACTGTTTTAATTTTTTAAATCTGTTTTAAACATTTTAAATCTAATTTTAAAAAGCTGTTTTATTATATTTTAAATATGTTTTTTTTTTAAAAACTGTTTTATAGATATTTTTTAACAACGTTTTATATATATATTTTTTATGCTTTTAAAAATGTTTTTTTGTATTTTTTCAAAGATTGTTTTTTTATTAAAAACAAAGGTTTATAAAAAACTATTTTTATTCTATTTTAAGAAAAGAATTTTTCTTCTTATATATTTTTTTACTGTTTTTGTTATTTTAAGAGGCTGTTTTTTTATAAATGAAATATTTTATTTTTGAAAGGGAAAAAACTATTTTTAGATTTTAAAATAAAACATTTTTCTTTATTTTTATATGAAACCGTTTTTATATTTGATTTTCGAAAAATGTGTTTTTTGTACCTTATATTCAAAATAGACTTGCTCTTGTAGTTATTTTATTTTAAAAAAAACAACAAAAATTAGTAAATTAACGTGATAAAGAGGAAAATAAAATAGTAAAATAGAGGTTGAGTAAAATAACAAACGAAAAAACTTAATGAAATTATCATTTTTTATCCTGTTAAAGCTAGTGGTATATGAACGTGTTTGACTTAGCGATCAACACTAGACATGAAGGTTGTGGCAAGACAACAACCATACAAGTGTTATAATGATTAGAAATTTTAATTTGATGTTCACATCCAAACGTGCAAAACACAACAATTAGAATATAACATTTCTATTGATATAGGACCATAACTATTGATGCACAGTAAACGAAACATTACATCACAAAGCATGCATATATATATGAATATGAAGACTAGATAACTGGAAAAACTACAAACATACCCGTTGAAGCGCAGATTGAAAACTTTAGACTCTTCTTTTTTTCCCTTCTGCTCTCAATGACCCCAAGAGCACGATAATTTTTCAAGCATTATAATTTTTCCCTCTCTGTCATTCTCTCTTTGTGTATTTTTTCGTCTTTCTCTTCTCACTGTTCTCTCTTTTTCTCCTTTTACTCTCACTAATGATCTGTGTCCCTTCTTTTTCTTTCTTTCTCTTAATATATCTCCTTTTCCTTTTTCTTATTTTAATTAATATTTTTTAAATCCAAGTGGTTCAGAGAAGTTACCAATCTTTGACTCCTTCTCCTTGTTATTTATATTTTTTTTAAATTAATATTAAAAATGAATCTACCCAGGAATGAGACTTAAGCCATTTTCCATCGGTAATAATTCATTATTTATTATTAATTTTATTTGTATGTAGTGGAGAACGTGGGTTGTTATCTGAGCAGTTTCAAAATTATTATTTACAAATATATTTTTTTTAAAAAACAATATGCGGAGTTAAGATGTGAGAACATGGGAGTCTATTGCCATTGACTCATTCTTTTTATTATTTTTTATTTTTTATTCTCCTTTTCTAATATATATTTATTTTTATTTTGTTTTTATTATTATTTTCTTAACAAATTTTTAATGGATTGATTTCCCTTACTTTGTTTCTTTTTATGAATTTTATTTTAAAACTTTATTCATAGAATATAATGAAACCAAAACCTTTTTTATTTAAATGACAAAGTATAATAAAACTAAATAATACACATTTTTATTTTTATTTTTATATTATTTTATAATTTGAAATAATTTTATTTGCCCGAACGAAATTGGGTGTTGATAATCAGCAACATTAAAAGTATCACTAACACTATATTTACCTAGGAGGTCAATTTTGTAAGCATTGTCATTTATTCTTTGAATAACTTGAAATGGTCCATCTCACCTAGGAGCCAATTTGTATTTTCTTTGGGTTGGAAATCTTTCTTTTCTCATGTGTACCCATACCCAATCTCCTGGTTCAAATATGACTCATCTCCTTCCTTTATTGGCATGAGTTGCATATTGCTGATTTTTCTTTTCAATATGTTGTTTAACTCGCTCATGGATTTCTTTCACCTTCTGAGCTTTCTTTTTACCATCAAGGCTTCCTTATTCATTGATAGGTAATGGTATCAAATCCATAGGAGTTAACGGATTAAAACCATAAATTACTTCAAAAGGAGAACAGTTAGTAGATGAGTGCACAATTCTGTTATAAGCAAATTCAGCATATGACAAGCAATCTTCCCAATTTTCAAATTCCTTTGAACAATGGTCCTAAGCAATTGAGACAAAGTTCTATTGACAACTTCAGTTTGACCATTGGTTTATGGGGGATGTAAAGTATAAAAAAGCAATTTTGTTCCAAGTTTTCCCTACAAAACCTTCCAAAAATGGCTAAGAAATCTTGTATCCCGATCAGATACAATACTTCTTGCATTCCATCTAGTCACACAATTTATTTGAAAAACAATTATGCAACATGAACATCATCATCAGTTTTGTGACAAGGAATAAAATGTGCCACTTTTGAAAACCTATCCACTACCACAAAAATTGAATCTCTACCCTTGTTTGAACTTGGCAACCCCAAAACAAAATCAATAGATATTTCTACCTGAGGTTCATTAGATACTAGAAGGGTTTATACAATCCATGTGGCAACAATTTTGATTTAGCTTTCTTACAAGTAATGCATCTATTACAAATCTTCTCAACATCATGCTTCAACTTAGGCCAAAAGAAATGTTCATGCAGAATGTTTAAACTTCTGTTCACCCCGAAATGTCCCATTAATCCTCCCCCATGGGCCTCCCTCACAAGCAACTCTCGCATAGAAGATTGTGGTACACATAATTTGTTTTCTTTGGATAAGTAACCGTCAACTCTATGAAAATTATTGAATGCCCCCTTTTCACATGCAACAAATATTTGTGCAAAATCAGAGTCATGTTCATACAATTCCTTTACATATTCAAAGCCAATTAACTTTGCATCAAGAGAAGTAACTAAAGCATACCTTCTTGATAAGGCATCAACAACAATATTTTTCTTACATTTCTTGTATTTGATTACATATGGAAAATGATCAATGAATTCTATCCATTTGGCATGCCTCTTGTTCAGCTTGTTTTGACCCTTTATATGCTTCACAAATTGTTTCGGCCAAAGGTAGTGCTGCCAATTCTCTAAAGCCCTCACAAGTGCATAAAGCTCCTTGTCATAGGTTGGGTATTTTAGAGTTGTCCCATTCAATTTCTCACCAAAGTAGGCAATTGGTCTCCTTTCCTGCATCAAAACAACACCTATACCTATACCGGATGCATCACATTCTATTTCAAATGTTTTGTTCAAATCTGGAAGTTACAAAACAGATGTAGAACATAATTTATTTTTAAGATCCAGAAATGTATTATTTTGTTCTTCTCCCCTTTTAAAACCAACAGATTTCTTAATAACCTTAGTTGAAGGTGCATCAATGGTACTAAAGTCTTTCACAAATCGTCTATAAAAACCTTCTAAGCCATGAAAGCTTCTTATCTTAGTAACGCTAGTTGGCATTGGCCATTCTCTTATGGCTTTTACCTTTTCTTCATCCACCTCTATTCCTTGAGCACTTACAACATAGTCAAGGAAAACAATTTTACCCATGCAGAAGGAACACTTTTTCATATTTGCATACAACTTTTCCTTTCTAAGAACATCAAGAACATAATGCAAATGGTTAATGTGTTCATCAAGATTGTTGTTATAAATCAGAATATCATCAAAATATACAACAATAAATTTTCCAAGAAATTCACGCATCACATGATTCAATAATCGCATAAAAGAAATGTAGCAAAGTCCCTAAAGTATGAAAAATACGATAAGGATGATCAACCCTTGATAAGTTGCAAGTCCAATGAAGAACTCAAGAGAGAAACTCTCACTTCTGAAATTTTCATAATCAAATTCGTATTTCCAATTCAAAATTGTTGTTTACATGTATTTTCTGACATAAGTAGACTTTTGTTAGCTTCTAAAAGCTAACCTAACTCTTCATTAGCCTAGAAGCCTCCAAATTTAATGCAACAACAACTTTTTGGCACACTTATAGATGACTAATTAATTACATAAAATAGGAAAACGAAAAACACATTTGACTAAGCATGACTACTCTAAGCCCTATAGAAAATTAATCAAAATACATCAAAATAAAAAAAATTTAAAATTCGTCCACAAAATAATGTGTGACTTTTCAGATTTTAACCTAAGCCTAAAATAGCCCATTTACACTTAAATTAATTCTGGTGATGCATTTTCTATGGGCCCTTCTCTTCAATTGATTTGCTTTTAGCCCAAATCTCCTTCATTTAATTCCTTCGTCAGCCCATATCAAATTATGAACGTGATCAGGCTTCAATTCAATCTTAGACTTTGTTTACGCAGTCAAAATATCTTGAATCAACCTAATCAATCACTCTTTCAATTTTTGGGCCCTTGATCTGGTGATTGGTCCACTTGGAATTTGCAAAGCATCATTTGGATTATTTATTTGTGTAGGTGCTTGAGGTTGGTTAAACTTCAGCTCTTGGTTCTTATCAATATGGGGCCAGACCTTTGCATCCAATCTAATATGAATGTGATGAAATGAATTGGAATGGCTTACAAATGAAATTGGGAAAATGAATTCTTTACCACATGACTTGAAGTGGCATCGCATACTAGTGGTGAAATGTTCAAAATATCCCCGTCTTATATTTATAAAAAAGCTCTAATTCTTTTCTTCTTCAATGACTTCTTCATGTTCCTCCCTCGCTGTATCGATATTACCCTTGGTGTTCGTGTATAAGAGGCCTTGTCAGAACAATGTTGCTCTCTAAAGAATGGCTTCAAATCCATTGCCTTGTCTTTAAGAGGTTGGTTTTCATGAATCTCTCTACATTTTCATTGTTGGTGGTTTATTATGGATTGGATGATTCGGAAAGATTATAGATTGCACAATCTAGAACCTATTTTGAAGTTTTGTGTACATTCTAAAATGTATGATCTAGAATGCATTTTCAGATTTGGAAATACATTTTGGAATCATTTGGCATTTGGGAGAGATATGGCTAGGACTAGAGGTGGAGTATCTCAAGGCGAAGCTAGACAAACACTAACAATGTCGGTCCATAGAAGAGATCAAAAAAAAGTTACCACTGACATTGGTGACCCTAAGACTTTGGGACGATGAGGTAAGAAAGAAAAACTTTAGTTATATATGGTCATGTCTTATTGTTTACATTACAAACACTAACATATTTTTTTTAGGATCGAGGGGAGTTGACGTTGGTCTCTTATGGCAGGATCCCTCATCCCCAAATTAAGGTCGCGATGCTTAACATCAAGTTGCTATCATTGTGCAACATTAGCTGTGAGACTCTTGATAAGGGTCTCATTTCAACCTTAGTGGAAAGGTGACACCACGACACCAACACTTTCTGAAAAGTAGTTTAGGTTGAGTTCAAGAAAAGGGGTGAATCGAACTTTCATAGATTTTTGCAAAAGATGGAAAGTAATAAAGTGTAGAATGAAAGTTCTTTATTAAAATAATCAAAAGTTTGAGTTTGAAGTGCACAACAAAAAATCAATTAATTGAAAATAAAAAAAATTAATTGAAAATTGCTCACAAAGCAGCAATGAGCAAAATTTTTTATTGAAATGTGGAAGCAATCAATTGAATGAAGAACACAGTGCAACACTGTATAGTAAGTTTTACGTTAATATTCAATTACAAACTATAATATATGTTAAGTTGGTTACCTTTTACTTTGTAAAGTCATATTAAAGGTGATTTGTAATTAGATGACGGTGTAAAATTGTTTTATCAGTGCATTTTTTAATTTTTAATTAATTTAAATGATATTATTATCAATTTATGAAATTTATTTGATTACAGTTTATTAAAATAATTAAAATGACTTTTTATTTTATTATAAAGTTTATGTATGAATTTTTATAAAGTTCAAAATATTGATTAAATTCCCCAATATGTAATTAAAAATTATGGTAGTCAATATTTAGGTGAGTTAATTTATTAAGATATGGTAGTCAATATATATATATATATATATATGAATGAAGGGCACTGCATATTGAATTATCCAATTTTGTGAGCGTAGTTCCATAGCTAAGATTTTTATTTTTTTAATTTTTAATTTTTTTCGCTTTTGCAGGCACCTCAGTTGACCAAGCTGTAGCTTA
>Ga0209489_105254_pt1 | contig 22741 bp, 9 predicted proteins | sample SiratrowhiteBW_FD_187527 | JGI IMG/M metagenome (GOLD analysis project Ga0209489, IMG submission 187527) | Root nodule microbial communities of legume samples collected from California, USA - Siratro white BW (SPAdes) (version 2) | ecosystem: Host-associated > Plants > Roots > Nodule | place: USA...
TAGATAAAAAAAAAAAAAAACTGAAGAAAGTAGCCTTTAAACAGAATAGTTTAATAAAAAAACAATGTTACAAAATATAATTATCACATTATATATTCTAAATTACTCATTGTTTTTCTACGCTTTCAAACGCTACCATTGTCAGTGTCAACTCGTCGGTTGCAGAGAACCTGTGTGAGGTGAAGTTGAGCACTTTGAGTTCCGAATTCTGAATCTAACCACCAAAGGACACAGTCTTTAGGATCCGAAGGACAATCACACGATCCCCACTTTTCTATCCTTTGATCTTGTTCTGACACCGACATGTCCCCTTCTTCCTTGTAAGCTCACGTGTCATCGTCATCTTTATGTCTATTCTGTGTCTTCCAGCTGAGTGAGAAATCAAAATGGCAATTGAAGTTGAAGACTTTTTCAAGGAGAGGAAATACCCTTTCATTTTCACTCTCTTAATATTGCTCATTTGTGTCACGCTCTTCCTCTTCAGCTTCTCTAACACCACCTCAAACCCTGTTGCTTTCTATTCTGTTATCCAACACCAAGCACCTCCTCGTCATGCTTCAAAACCGAAAGTGCAAGAACTACCTCCAAAGGTGACCAATAACACAGCTGAAGAAGACCAGGGTTTGCCCCGAGAGGAGAATGCTGTGACCATGGATTGGAACCTGTGTGAGGACCCGCAGAATGTTGATTTTATTCCGTGTTTGGATAATTTTGCGGCCATTAAGGCTCTTAAGTCGAGGAGGCACATGGAGCACAGGGAAAGACATTGCCCTGAGACTAGTCTTCACTGCTTGTTGCCTCTCCCCAAAGGGTATAAAGTCCCAGTTCCGTGGCCTAAGAGCAGAGATAAGGTGAGTTTCGTAAAAATGAAATAAATTGTTATTCTGGTACTCTTTAATCATTTACATGTTATTCTGCAGATCATTGAACAAATTGGTGTACTCTTAACTTGTATTCAGAATGAGTTTAGCTTTATGATCTGTCACATACCAATTTATTCTAATAAAGTAATGAAAGTAGTATTGAGTTGAGTTGTTATTTGTTAAGTACTATTTGAGTCTTTTAACTAGTCTTGAAATCAATGGAGAAGGAAATTTATATTTTCTTTATTTTCAGATTTGGTATGATAACGTCCCTTATCCAAAGCTGGTGGAGTACAAGAAAGACCAACACTGGGTAGTAAAGTCTGGAGAATATCTGGTTTTTCCAGGTGGTGGTACTCAATTCAAAGATGGAGTTGATCATTATATTGAGTTCATGCAGAAGGTATTTTGCCATGCGGATTCACATGATTTACCATGATTATGATATGCGCTTTAATATTTTATTCTCCACGTGTGACTGTTATAGATACTGATAAACTATAATCAATTATCAAAAAGAACCAAAACATTGGGAGGCATGGAGAGTGACTGAGAAGAGACTTGGTACTTTTTGGATCTTGCTTGGCCTACATACTGATATCAAATGAACACATCAAAAAGCTCAGAGCTTATGATTAGGAATGTTAGGCAGGGGCAATAGTTGAAATTGTTTTGCTTAGTGCTGTTAGATGCAATGCTTGGTTGCTTCTTTCTAGTAGGATTGATGGAAATGTCTAAGATCTGACGTAAAGAGTTGGAATTCATTTATTGTTTTATCCAATAAAATGGATGACATTTTGTTGTAATGAGGGCTTAGCAATGTTTCGTTTTGATTTATGCATGACTTAAACCAGTGCATTTATGGTAGTAGTACTGGTTTTTGAATATATGGTTTGTTGATTTTTTATTTTTTTGTTATACACTAGACATTGCCAGCAATTAAATGGGGAAAGCATACCAGGGTTGTTCTAGATGTTGGCTGTGGTGTTGCTAGCTTTGGTGGCTATTTGCTGGACAAAAATGTTATTACTATGTCATTTGCCCCAAAAGATGAACATGAAGCTCAAATACAGTTTGCCTTGGAACGAGGAATTCCTGCAACTCTTTCTGTCATTGGAACACAGAAGTTGACTTTTCCAGATAATGGCTTTGATTTGATCCATTGTGCACGATGTAGGGTGCACTGGGATGCAGATGGTACTTATCTTTTTTTCTTGCTTTCCATTTTCCATCATGTTGCCTTTATATCAATCTCTCATGGAGATGTTTATTCACAAATACTGTCACAACTTTAGGTGGGAAGCCCTTATTTGAGCTTAATAGGATTCTTAGACCTGGTGGTTTCTTTGCATGGTCTGCAACACCAGTATACCGAGATGATGAAAGAGATCAGAAAGTATGGAATGGTTTGTCTTTCTCTTTTTCTCTCACCTTCATCCTGTGTCTATTAGTGTCAATGTCTTTCCTTCCTATGTGGTTATAATTTTTTCATCTGTGTTGAGAATATATCTTATTTAATACACGGAGATGTTGAATTCTTGTGTGACCTAACCTTGATGCCCCAAACAAATTTGTTCTATCTTCTTAGCTTTCATGTTTTAAGATTTTTTTTTTTCAAACTGCAGCCATGGTGGATATAACAAAAGCCATGTGCTGGAAGGTTGTAGCTAAGGCTCATGATTCATCAGGAATTGGACTTGTTATATACCAGAAGCCCACCTCATCTTCTTGCTATGAGAAACGTAAAGAGAACAACCCACCTTTGTGTGAAAATGAAGATGGGAAGAATAGCTCATGGTATTTTCTCTCTTCTGGGGATCTTATTTCTATAATGCTTATGTTTCTATCACTTTATACCTTTTTTTTTTCTCAAATACAAGCAAATTTGCCAACGTTTATTTTATTTAATGATATTTTTCCTAAAATACCCTAACTTTAGTTAATTTGTAACCTTTGACTATATGTACTTTTTGTTTTAAGAAAAAGATATTTTAGGAAGAATATTAAAATTGAATGTATTTAACTGATTTTCTTAATTTGTGTCAAATTAGTTTTTGTTTTGCTTATAAATGAGAATGAAGGTAGTAGTATGCTTAGTTTAGTTTCTATCTTTGCTAATTTCCTCCTCATGCTTATGATTATGTTTAGGTATACCAGGCTCAGTAGTTGCCTTACTCCTCTTCCGGTTGATGATAAGGGTAACCTGCAAAGCTGGCCCAAGTCTTGGCCCCAGAGGCTTACCAGCAAGCCACCTAGCTTACCTACTGATTCAGTTTCCAAGGACAAGTTCTTCAAGGATAGCAAACGCTGGTCTGAATTAGTTTCAGATGTTTATGTGAATGCTCTTCCAATAAATTGGTCAGGTGTTCGAAATGTAATGGACATGAATGCTGGTTATGCAGGGTAAAGTAATATTTTTTTTTTTTAATTCTAGCTCCTTTCCCCTTACATGTAGACATGTTGAGGGCATTGGTAATATTAACCCATATACTTGATTTTCTTTCAGACCTACTCATGATGTAACAATGGCATGTTATGTTCTCTGACACGTGCATTTACATTGTCTTATATCTCATTAACCTTTATTGACCAGTTTCCTCCAAGTTTCTTTGAAACTGACACCGCGTCGGTTATTTTGCAGATTTGCTGCTGCTCTTGTTGATCTGCCAGTCTGGGTGATGAATGTAGTACCTATTGATGTTCCTGATACTCTTAGTATTGTAATGGACAGAGGGTTCATAGGAATGTACCATGATTGGTGCGAGTCCTTAAGTACATATCCTCGGACATACGATCTTCTTCACTCTAGCTTTCTTTTCAAATATCTTGGGCAAAGGTATGGTTATTGAAGAAACTAATATCTATAAGATCATGTTATTTCTCCTTTTATTACTATTATTCTAGGACTGTCACTTCTACACAACAGGTATGTGTTAAAAGATACGTATATGGTTCTGATAATGAACATTTTTTTGCCAGATGTGACATTTTAGATGTGGTTGTGGAGATTGATCGCATATTGAGACCAAATGGATATCTCGTGGTTCACGATTCTATGGAGATACTTAACAAGCTCACTCCAATTTTGCGTTCACTTCACTGGTCTGTATCGTTGCACCAAGATCAGTTTCTTGTAGGTAGGAAGGGTTTCTGGCGACCTACGAGCTCTTCAGACTGAAGGTACATTAGGTTATGTACATGACGTAATCTTCAATCACCCATGTATGATGATGTATCGGTATACTCTGGATAATAGGTGCAAAAGGAATGAATTTTAAGAAAGGAACATTTATCCGACAAGTAATAATCTTGTCCGAGTGTGAAATTTGTTAACCATACCTTTATTTATAGTAATAGTAACACGGAGGATTTTGTTTTTCTAATATATTTCCTTTTCCGGATACTCATGCTGTGATATGCGTTTATATATTTATGTTATGATCCTTGCATACGGAGAAGCTTTTTAGATTCATTAGCCAGTGTTTTCCTTCGGTGTCTAGATCCAGGCACAGTGGCTGAATGGAAGCAATACATACATACATGCAGATTCAAAAGATACTACACATTCCTCACCCTAGAAAAAACTTAAACTAAAACCCTATGCAGGAAACTACATTATACATGTACGAGAAAAGAAACTACAAAAAATCCTTACAATTCACAAACAAAAGTTGAATCGTCCAAGACAATCCTTCCACTATTTGCAGCAACATTCCGGGAGTAGCACCTGAACCTGTCAACATAACTATAATTCTGCGTGGTGCTTGCCTGACCCGACAGAACAGAGTGACCCTTCACCTCGATCCAGCCCTTGGAATTCTGGGCATTGGTAATGGATTTCGCGAAGCACCCACTTACGTGCTTCTCATTGAGAATATGAGAAAGCTCCGTGACAAGCCGGTACGTACCATCGGGAAACTCCTGAGTGGTGGTGACAACCCTTAAAGGGTACCTTCGCCTAACCTTCAACCTAGTGATAGATTCACCATTTCCATCGATCACCTTCACTTTTTTCTTTGCCTTGAACTTCTGCTTAATGGTCTTGATAGTGCCATTGTGTTGGAACTTTATAAAGTTCTTGAACGAGAATCCCTGAGAAACCGTGGTGGTGATGTTGCCGGCACTTGTCATGACCCACCCTGTGATGTGCGTTTCCTTCTCCGCGTCCACATCAAACGACCCATCAAGCCCTCGAAACCCCTCTTGCCGTTCGATCGAAGTTTCAGGACTGTGATGAGCCACAGGATTAGCATGAACCACCTTTAATTCATGGTCCAACCAAAGGTGCAAGTTTGCGTTCACCAGCCAGTAAGATATACCCTTCACCACCCCTATTCCGAACACGTGCTCCTTCCCATCAAGAACTTTCCCCAGAAACGGCGTCAAATCGATGTCGTATGAGGGAAGGTCAAAAGCCCCAATGGCCACCATGGGCTCCCAGAACAAAGGGTTGATCCCGCCGGTGAATATCACCGGGAACGGAATCTCCCACCCGACAACCTGGCCGTCGATCGTCACGTAAACCTCCCTGTACGCGCCGTTCCCACGCTCCGTCGCCAAACCGTTCGCCTTGATGTACGAATTCGGCGGGTTTGAGTACCAAAACTCGTCGTTTCCGTGAAAAGAAACGTATAATTCAAGCACCGCGCGATAGGTGTTTCTCGGAATTTGAATTTTCCGGGAGCAGGAACTTTTCTCCCCCTCCACCTTGAACCAAAACCCTCGCCGTCCGTCGTCTGAGATCGGAATAATCAAATCCGCCGGCGACTCATACACGCCCCTGGAACCAGGTTCCTGGATAAGAGATCGAGATTTGGGCAGAGCAATTGGATTGAAAGTGAGCTCCTCGGGGCAGGGGACAAACGGAACCCTGACGGGGGCTTTAACGGCGTACTCGTTGTAGTAGAGGAGAGTGACGGTGACGTGGTAGACGCCGGTGAACTCGTTGTTGACGATGTTTTCCAGCATCATGGTGAGGTCGAGGTTGGGTTTGGCGAGGAGGGAGGAGTATCTGGTGACGTCCTTGCGGATGTTCCAGAAGATGCCATCGGCGGTGGGTTCGGCGGTACTGGTGCGGAAGATCTCGGCGCCGGCGATCCAGATGGCGGCGATGCGGTCGTACTGCTCGCCCTTGCAGCGGGCGTGGAAGTGGAGCACGACGCGGGACCACGGGGCGGGGCAGCGTGGGGGAGGGCTGTAGGTGGTGGTGTACGGAGGAGCGTCGATGGTGTGGGCGAAGGCGTGGTGGAGGACACGGTGGGTGCATGACGGAGTGGGTTCGTGTGACGGCGGAGGGAAACCCACCTCGAAGTATTCTCGGTTACTCCCTCGGAGTGGTCTCATGAAACGGTCTGGTTGGGAGTGTGACAACGTTGTCACAAAGAGAAGGAAAAAGAAAAACCTAACGTTTGGATTAACACATCTCTCCCTCTCAGTATTCATGGCTATGAAGTAGAATCATACGTGAAACGAAGGTGATTCCGGTTAAAAATTAAAACCCTGGAAAACTTTGGATACCTGTGATTTTCCTTTTGCTTCATTTTCAATCCTTCAGAATGGCATTATATATATAATAGCTTTGGGTACTTCTGTCTCAGGAAATTTCTTCTTCCTATTTTTCTTAGCACCATCCTACACAACACTAAACTCCGCGTTCGTTCATTTAGTACTCATCCCATTGCCATGTCCAAAACAAGAAACTAAACTTCAATCATGAATTTTTCTATTGTATTGACCCTATTCAGTTTTTAACATCTAATTTACTATTTCTTTTCTTACAATAATACGCCGTTCATGAAAAATGATTAAATTTTAAGAGTGATGCTTGTTTGTGTTTTTTATACTAAGAGTTACATTTTAGCTTACATTAAAATAAGGTTATATTTGATCTTTCTCTATTTTGTACTTTTTTCCTTGTCATCTTTTCTTACCTTTTCTCCTATTGCTTCGTCACCATGCGCTCATGAGACAACTTTTGTGGAATCATTGCAAGTAGGTAATTGGAGCCACAATCAACATTATGAAAAAGTAATTAACAACAATACCTGAAAAAACTAATAATGCAATTACAACTGCGTACTGCAGTAGATATGATACGAGATTTAAGTGGAAAATAAAAGAAAATGGATGAAAGATAAGATGAACGACATTGAATATGATACAAAATTTAGGTAGAAAATAATAGAAAGGGAGAAGAGAAATATAACAAGAGGATAAAGCGATAAAAAGATCCAAGAATAGAGAAGTTCATTCTCTTATTATTATTCCAAATTTTCCATCAATCTAAAACATACCAACCATGCTTTTATTTGGGCATTTGAGTAACAACAATATATACTAAATACCTTTACTTGATTAAATCCACGTTGAAAATAGTTGAGCTACTATTTTCCTATTTATATTATCTAGTATCAACCATCTATGGGTTGAAATTGTTAAAAGAAACACGTCTTCCAATAATATTTTCAAAGTTAACATTTGCTTAAGTAACAACAAACTTTTTAAAATTCTAAACAAAATATTTTGACAACACCACTATTTGATAACACATAATTTTGTAATTATATTACTTAGTTATAGAGATCTAATTATAAGCTTCTGGTTAACTTCCTCTTATTATTTTTCGGTAACAGGGTATTATAAGTCAAAGCATATGTGAAAGCAATAGTAAACAAAGAAAACATAATTACTAACTTTGCGAGTCACAAAAGAACAAAGTGGTTTAGGAGAAAAACCCAAAACGCAACGCCCACCATGGGGCTCGAACCCACGACCACAAGAAAAACCCAAAACGCAACGCCCACCGTGGGGCTCGAACCCACGACCACAAGAAAAACCCAAAACGCAACGCCCACCGTGGGGCTCGAACCCACGACCACAAGGTTAAGAGCCTTGCGCTCTACCAACTGAGCTAGACGGGCTTGTTATTGTTGCACAGTACGTTACACATTAGTTCTATATAGATGATATCTGTCTTTAGAAATAATAAAGATTCCAAAAGTTGTTTAACTGGCCACAACAAAACGAGTAATTTTAGGAGAAATGAAGCTATTTTATTCTTTTTCTATAAGGGGGTTAAACTTTACCCAAATAAAATAAGGTATTTTTTTATACCTTTTACTATTTTAGAACTAATTGGTCAAAGTGGAGTTATTTTACAATTATGAAATTATGACTCCTTCTTAATATTGTCACTGAAAAAGCTCTACTTGACTAGGGCTTTTAGTGTTATGTAATTAAAAAAAATTGGTTTATTAATATCATATGGTGTTCACGTATGAAAAGTGTAATAAAATAGTATTTTTAAATTCTATTACTTAAAAATACATAATAATACACACATATAGATATTTTTCATTCAATCGATTAGACAAAATAAATAAATAATAATAATAATATATTTTAAAATTTTTATATTATAAACCAATTATTTATGATTAGAAAAAAACACCACAATTATACTTTGGCAACATGAAAAAGTGTTTATGGATGAAGTATAGGTTGGTATATAGAAGAGTTATCAGTTGTGATTTCACGTTATTGTTTATAACTAGGTTAAGTTCCTTTGTAACAAAACTCGATTAACCTAATTTAGCTTGTCAAAAAGAGTCTCAAATCAACTTTTAATAACAGGATTATTCCTAATTTATAGTATAATAGGTTTTTTAAAAACTAAAAAATAAAAAATAAGTTTAATTAAAAGAAACTAGTAGTTTTAGACAAAATTGAATTGAGTTTTAAAATTACTTTGAAAAAACTTCCACAAGCTAAATTAGTTAAATACTTAAGGAGGTTGCTTATAGTTTTGAATTAGATCACAATTTTTTTTGTAAAAGCCCTTTTAAGTGAGTCAAAATTGAATAAAACATTAACATTTGCTTATCATATGTAATGATTAGAGTTTTGTAATAAAAAATAATTATAAATATTATTTTGTTCTCACTTCTACTTTTTTCGAGTACCCAAAACTCCTTCAAGTTATTACCTCATCTTCCATAGAAATTAACCACTAAATATAGAAAGTTTCTTATTTTTACTGAAAAAATTATTGATTGGGAAAGATAATACAAAATAGTCCTTTACTTCTAAAGTCTTCACTTGTCACAAGGAAAAGTGTAAAATATATAGATAAGAATTCTCTCTAAGTGATATATTAGTTGCAATAAAAATGATAACTAATTGAAAGCTTGAAACCTTTTTTTCCATGCAAATTTGTGAGACTTGTGCATTTAATTAGTCATATCTACATGAAAATTTTTTCTTTTACAAATATCCTAAATCTGACAATTGAAATTTGTAATGTAGTTTGTTCTTGTATTATTTTTTTAATTGTTTTACTCAAGGTGTTATAAAAATAACGTATTCTTAGTTTTGTATATATATATTGTTTGGAGTTTTTCACTAATCTTAATATTGATTTAGGCTTCTTTTAAATATTCGAATTCTCTGTTTAAATTTGTGATAAAATAATTTGTACTAAAATAGATTTTATGAAACATCTGTTTCAATTTACATAATTTGTTAAACATATAAAAACGTGTCATTATTTGTTAATATATATATATATATATATATATATATATATATATATATATATATATATATATATATATATAATAAACATCATAACGAACAAGTTATTATTATATTTTATAATACTGTATTGTAGTTTGCGGTTAAAATAATATTTACTTTCAAACCTTAATTTTTGTTTTCCTCTCTAAATAGGTAAAGATGAATTAATCCTAATCTCTAATCTATGAAAGTCGCAAATCCTTGTTCTTCAAATCTACCACGCTTGATTTCGTTACCAGAGGAGAAACTTTACTAACATCTCATTTCATGATTAACCATTTTGTTTTTTCATAGGGAGGTTCCTGTGATGACTACTTGTCACATCTAATGTGTTGCTATTGTGCAATGGTTCAAGAATGGCGTGAGCTTCAGCTATTTTGGAGGTAGGTTCACCGAAACTTACCCAACAAAATTCACAATTTCATTTTAAATATTATTTCTTTTACTTATTCCAAATAGATGCAAAGTTGTTTGGTTAAAAACTTCAATTTTTTCTTGAAAATGATTAATAAAACTGATTCTAAACAGGTATGCCTGCCATAATTACTGATCATCAACCACTTCTCCAGATTGTCAAGAAAGAAGCACATGGAGCCATGAATTTTCCATGTTTCTCTTTTTCCTAAATATATTAAATTAGTGCACTTGAAGTCATTACATGAAAATTAGAAGACTCGTTTTCGTTTATAGCAAATCAAGCTAAATAATTATTTATCTTATTTTATTTATATTTTTAAATTATTTTTGTTTTTATTCTTACATAGAGGATTTTTAGGTCTTAACTGTAGTCTTCTATCACTTTTAGTTACTTCTTAATCTCCAATAAGATATAGAAGAATACCTGTTCTCAGATGTCTGAATAACAATTTTCAGGATTCATATCTCATTTTTGGTATATTCATATTGTATTTATAAGAGTCAAAAGGGACGATTGTTGTATAATTGGATGAAGCTACAAGTTTACTATCAACAGTAATTGTCTAGTAAGCTAGCATTTTTACCGTATATTTTAATCGAACAAGTGTTGTTCAATACCGCTTAGTATTTAGACTCGCCTTTTAATTTATTTATTACTATAAAGTATTTAAATTTTTTTCATGATAATATTCTTAATATCTTAACTTAGAGTTATTACTCTTTTCATTATCCTACAAATCTGTCTTAGTAATCTCTGTGAACACTCAATTCTCTTTAATTCTCTTTGAGAGCCAAGAAAAAGAAAATTAAAAGGTAAATAAATATATCGGTAATATGAAAAGGGAAAAGTAAAATTAATACAGAATGTAACCATGTAAGTAAATGTTTGTAAAGTATGATAGTGGTGATTGTTTTTTTAAATGATCGAAATGGACATTATTTTTTTGCATTTGGGTAAATAGTATTTATTTCATAAAGAAGTTGTATTTCTAATACAACTTTAATTTTTTCATTAAGAACGTGTGTGTATAATTTTATTTATTTTAATTATTTTAACGAGTACATGTAAAAGTTGTACTTATATTATATATATATATATATATATATATATATATATATATATATATATATTTTAATTTTTAAGAATTAATTAAAATGTAATCTTGTTTATAAGCACAATTTTAGTTTTTTTATATATAAAATTATAGTTACAAACACGCTTTTATTTATTTTTATTCTGTATTTAAATTTTGATAATTTAAGAATTGTATTTAATTTTTAATTTGCTTATATTAAAGGTGTATTCTTTTTAAATGTCGATTTTAAAATAAACTTAAATATCAAAAAGTTCATTCTATCCAAATAATTCGCTAAAAGTATCTATAAAGTAAATATAGGTGATATATTGTTTTTTTAAAATACACTTTTAATTTAAATAAAATAATAAATCAATAAAATTATTAAATTTTAAAAATTAAAAAATAATTTTAATTTAACAGGACTTTAGTATAAATGAAATAATCTATAGTTGTGTTAGAATGTAAAGGAGTAAAAATAAATTTAAATTATAAGAAAAATTATAAGTTACAAAATCTTTCTTTTAAATATTTAAAAGTAATTTTATATTGCCAAGGAGTTCTTAAAAAATGTTCAAACCATAATTTATTTATTAAAATGTGTTTAATTCTTAAAAATATTTAAAATTAAAATGGAAACTTTCTATTTCAAATTTAAAATTAGATTTGGTAGGGTAAAATTGAAATTTTAATTTATGTAAAGATAGAGTTTAAATTTTACGGGGTGCAGAATGCAGTGCCCTTCGCTGAACGAATACACGGAATACGGGCCATTCTGAAAAAAAAATATGGGCCATGAAGCCCATGAGCCAGAACTCAACCACAAATTAGGGTTTTGTGAACAACCCTCTCCATAAGTGCCGCAGCTACGCCTTCAGTTCTTCAGTTTAGTGCCGTAGCAGTGGAGCACTAGTTTCCTTTGCAATTCCAAAATGGTTCGTATCCTCTCTCTATTCTTCTTTATGATTTTTATGCATTGTCATTCTCATCTTCATATTAGGTTTCGATCTGTTTCATAGTCTTCTATGTTTTCTGTTCTTATGAAATTTTCATCTTAGCGAAATGGCTAGTTTTAATCCACCTTGTGTCATATTTTAACGCAATGGGTTTTGCCTTTGAATTCTGTACACTGGGTTTTTAAGATTTTACTCTGTGCTGCACCGTATTTATCCAAATCAACTGTAGGAAGTTTAGGCTGTAATATGATATTTTATTTGGGGATCCATTGATATACCCCTAAGTTTTATTTATTTAATTTGAGGTTTTCTGTTTGTCCCTTTTGGTATGTGTTTTGAGTTTTTAACTTTGGTGCTTGTGGCTGTTCCAGGCTAGGGGATTGAAGAAACATTTGAAGAGACTCAATGCTCCCAAGCATTGGATGCTTGACAAACTGGGTGGTGCATTTGTAAGTGAAAGTTTCTTCATCATTTGATCAGTTAAGGGAAAATTTTTAGAAACTGATGTGTGCCTTTTCTTTCCTGTATAGGCGCCCAAACCCTCATCTGGACCCCACAAATCGAGGGAGTGCCTTCCCCTCATACTCATCCTGCGAAACAGGTTGAAGTATGCTCTGACCTACCGTGAAGTCATAGCTATTCTGATGCAGCGACATGTTCTTGTTGATGGCAAAGTTAGGACAGACAAGACATACCCTTCTGGTTTCATGGGTATGTTTCTGGCATGCTAATTGTTCGAATAAATTTATCAGGCTAAATTTATGCAGTATTGTATTTTGGGGTTGAGGGTGTAGGGGTTAATAACATGCTATTGTGTATGACAGTTAAATTGATGTTTTATGAGTATGCATTATTTAGTGAAATCTCTGTACCAGGATGTTGAAACACATAAAAAATATATTCCTGTTGTTGATAGGTAGTAAAGTATTTACTGAATTAACGAGATTCATGCTCTTTAGATGAATGTTGAATACACCCTGACTCTCTGTTTGATTTGCAAATACTGTCAATGTTTACCAGTATAATTCTTTTGTTTTGGCTGTAGCCATGATTTCATTTCAATTTCATATCTCTTTGCAGATGTTGTATCCATTCCTAAAACAAACGAGAACTTCCGCCTGCTCTATGACACCAAAGGGCGATTCCGTCTTCATTCTGTCAGGGATGATGAGGCAAAGGTACTTTTTATAGGGTTATTTTGAATATATTTATTCTATTGTTATTTTGAATATTGTTTATTCGTTAGCAACCTATTTTCCATTATACAGTTAATATATAATGAGTAATATAGAAGACTGGCTTCACTGTTTTACGGTCTTGCATATTATGCAGACTAAGAAATCTGTTGATGCTAATCAACCTATGAATGTCGATTTCAGAACTTGCTTAGTTAATTGTTTGCATTTTGTTACAAATTTTCTTATATATTAATGGTTATGGTTTAATGCGTATTCCTCCTTGTATGCTTGTATGTGTGTATATACCAGTTTAAGCTCTGCAAGGTTAGGTCGGTGCAGTTTGGCCAGAAAGGTATTCCATACCTGAACACCTATGATGGTCGTACCATCCGTTACCCTGACCCTCTCATCAGAGCCAATGACACCATTAAGCTGGATCTCGAGGAAAACAAGATCGTTGATTTTATCAAGTTTGATGTTGGGAACGTTGTTATGGTTACTGGAGGAAGAAACAGGGGGCGTGTTGGAGTTATTAAGAACAGGGAGAAGCATAAGGGTAGCTTTGAGACAATTCACGTTCAGGATGCCACTGGACATGAATTTGCTACTCGTATGGGAAACGTGTTCACTATTGGTAAGGGCACAAAGCCTTGGGTATCACTTCCTAAGGGTAAGGGTATTAAGCTATCCATCATTGAGGAAGCTAGAAAAAGGATTGCCGCTCAGCAAGCAACTGCTGCTTAAATCCCCCTTCTGAATTAATAGACTTTTGAGTATCTCGTAGTTTAATTCAATGGTTTTGGTTTTTAATTCCTTTTGTCCAAGAGATTTTTATCGTTGAATTTTGACTCTGGCACTATACAACTTTATTGTGGCTGTTATATTCATGGCTGTTATTTTCATTCTCTATTATTTGGCTTCTGGTAGCACAAAACCGCAGAATCAATTTTACCTGAGCAGAGTAATGGCGTAGTTGTAGTGGAGTGTTGTTGCTAGTGGAGTTGTAATGGCGTGCTTTTATTAAATGAATCTATGAATTATATTTAAAGGAAAATGCTTTTAAAATAAGTGTATGATGTTTATGTTAAGAGTTGTTGATATATCATCAGTAACTTTCAAATATTACAGATTGTTTTTCTGATACCGTAATTTTTATTCAAGAATATGTTGTTTCAAATGTTTAATACCCACTCAGTTTCTTAGAGAACTTGTTACAACATGCATATTCGCGTCTTTAGAATCCTAGGATTGTTTATAAAACCTTGTATTCATCGTTGCAGATGATAAATGTTTTCACTTTTAGAACGTGGGTACTGTTTTCTCATTTTGCAGTGTAATGTGTGTCGTTTGTGTGAATTTTATACAGTCAACGTGGGTATGAAGTAGGTCATAACAAATATTGGACCATATTTAGCCATTATTACAATTTCAAATTGTTCTGTATTGGGCAAATTATTCTCCTTTATTGAATATACAATATTACATTTATTTTGGTAAAATTTACGCTCTGATCATCTTGGTTAGTTTGTATTACATATTTTTGTCTTTTATATTAAAATGATGATAATAGTTTGATCTAACATTTTATCATCCAAATTTATAAAGACTAAAAGTGATTAAAAACAATGTATATAATAACTAAAAAAATAGTTTGTATAATGATAATTGCATTAAAATGTTCACTTAATTTATTATATGTCATTATTTTAGAAAAAAAATTGTAGAGTTGTGCTCAATTTTATCATATGCCAATATTTATTTTTTATAAAAACTAATATATATTCAAATTAAAAACAAAATTATAATAAAAATAAACGTAGGTATGAAGTTATTATTTGATAATGTTATTAATGAAATATTTATATAGTATATAAATATAATAATATTTTTATCAAATTGATATTAGTATAATTATTAGCATTAATATCTTACGTATAATTTGTTATTAAATAGTTTTTAATAATTCTATTTTTATATTTTGATTAGAATGTATGCTAAATATTTTTTAATTTATTATTAAAAGTGTTAAATTAAATGGAGCAAAGTATTATTAATATAAGAGGAAATAGTCAGTGTACCACTCATACACAATATGGAAGAAATGTGTATTTTATTTTACTTTTTTATCTCGAAAATGTATTTATTTATTTTATCCTCCCTTTGTGAAAATGGAAAAAAGAAATAAGAGTGACTTTTCATTTATGTTTTTTAAGAAAGAGTGAAAGATTTTTTTTTTTTAAAATTGGAATGAGAGTGAAAAAGAAAATAAAAGAAAGAGCGAAAGAAAAAGGAGTGTTTGAGGCCTGCAGCTACATTTGAGTTGGGTGAGTCAAAAAAGACGTGAGAGTAAGAGAAGAAAAAAATGAGAAAATTTGAAGTGAATGTGGATGGTACACTTATGTCGGCAACGGTCACACTGTAGGACTCTGAGGTGACCATTTTCTTTCAGTTAGCTTTTTTGTTCACAAATTTGATGTGAAGGCATGGTTGGTGATTGACATAGGTGAAGAAGTCACAAGACGACAATTGCGGAAATGCTTCATTGAGTTAAATTTTCATGCATTTGTCTTCCTTAATAGAGAAACTAACGTGACAAAAATATAATCGTGGAGGGAAAGGAGGAAAAAAAGATACTACCAGAATTCAGTTCCGACTTCAATATTTGTTACTATTTCTTCATCGCTCGATTTATTTTTAATCATTTTTTTCTCAATTCATCTGATTAATTTTTGTTTTATCATGAATTTACATGATTTTTTTTTTATACTTTTATAACCCTCCATTAATGTTTTAATATAAACCAAAGTAATAATATAAAACTTAAAACGGGAAACGGTTGCAAGCACGCAACACTTTAAAATGTAAACCACGTAATCAATAAATTTATATTAAAAGTGGAGAGAATTAAAAAGGAACAACCTCTTATCGGTGGATAGCGCGAGATAGAGGCGAAATTAACAAGTAAAAACAATGTTACCCATACTGAAGAAAATGACAATATTACAAAACTACACAACAAAAACTACTTATCTCAATAAAATAAATAATGACATTGAATTAGTTATACAATGTAAATGTGTTGAAAATAGTAAATCTAATTTTCATTATTATATGGTGAGATTTATTACATAAATTGCCTTTAGTTTAGGGAGCATATTTTGAAAGAAAGTTCTTTTTGCCCTGGTCAAACAGTAAATAAACAACAAAACATGGATGTGTTTAAAACAGTTCTCATTTATTTTTATTCATCCGTAGTTTCAGTTCCACCTTCACGCACAAGACTCGAAATTCACTAGATAAGATGATACACATGGTAACAAGACTAGAAAGGGGGAAAAACAGTAATCATCAAGCTGCAGCTCCCTCGTGGAGGAGCATCTGATCAAAGTGCCACACACCTGAAAGTTCATCCAGGAAAACAAATAAGATATAACGATACCTTTCTTTGATCATTGGAACAAAAACTCGGTGAAGTAAAAAATGCAAATACCAGAGTTTGAAATTCTTACCATGTCCTTTGCCAACTCTTCTGAGCTGAGCAACATACTCAGATATTCTTTTGATGGATTCCACCTAAGAAAGAAACCATTAAAGATTAGACTTATTTTGCCAAATGCAAATGCATAAAACACATAAAAATGTACAATATCTCACTATTTGAGAAATTTAGTTGCAACACCAAATTTACACTGCATTTATACCTGTTCACCCAGAAATTCGCTTTCGATGAAGTCGGCCAACTGCACGTCACCGTTCTTCGTGGCAACCTGACAATACATGCATCAAGTTCAAAGTAAGGGACTTCCATGTTTAACAAATCATTATCAACATAAACAAGACCAATGAAACAAAGCAGCAAAACCAGAACTAGGATCCAGTAAAAGGTGGCTTACACTGTGCAAGTGAAGGAGCTTTTCGTTCGTTAGCTTCTCTAATGACAGAGCCAGTTCCATGGCTGAAACAAGAGGAAAACAAGACATCTTTAACTCTGACAAATAATGAATACAGTGGAGAACTTCAAGAGGAAAAGCCGAAAGAAGTTAAAAAATATCGAACAAGTTGACGTGTGTTTATTTGTGTTTACCATTTTCGTAATAGATATTGTATCTCTCAATAGTAATAATATACAAATGTGCCATCCAATCCGGATTTGATTTAATCTAAATAACATAGTGGCTAGAGCAAACTAGCTAGTGATTAGGTCTATCCGTAAATACCTGAGAAAATAAAAAAAAGTTCTATAAGATAACTTCTATAAATTAATTTAATTAGAATAAATTAATTCAACATTTTAATTTGTAGAAAAACACATTTTGTTGTTTCTTCTTATTTTTATTTCATTTTAATATGTAGAAAAACACTTTCCTGTGTATAACATGCTATGTTTATGAAGTATAAATAAATACATATTATTATAATTCAGTCCTGATACCTCCTGGTATCAAAAATAAAATTATAAATCGTGATATGAATTATATTTGTGAAATAAATAATTAAATATTATAAATGACGTGAATATCTCAAATGCAACAATTTAAATTAGAATTGACAAAAGAACTCAACCACAACTCTCTTAGCTACGTGAAAAAGATAAAATAGAGACCAATAAAAATAGTGAATGATAAAATCCTAGTTTCATTCAAGCGAAAAATGAGAGGCTTGTGTTTAGTGACGCTCCTTAAATTCCTTTTCATATAAACTCCCATTCATATAACTTTACAATTTCATTGACAATAATTTATGAGTACATAAATAAATAAATAAAAAGTCTCACAACATTCATAGATGTATTGCATAATTACAAATCATTTGTGATTCATCATAAGATGCTAAGAATAGTATCAAATATGTACAGAGTCTTTCACGAACTATTATATCAACTAAGAATTTCAATTCTAGAGACGATCTCAAAACTTGTAAGATTTCAAGGATCAAAACCACAAATCACACGTCACACTTCAGATACAGATAAATAGAGAACAACACGGAAAAAGAGAGAAATCTATTTAGAACACACGATCTGAACTGAAAACACTAAAAAGAGAAATTATAAGGCCAGAAAACTAACCGTGCAGTGCATCCCCCTTATCTGCATGATCAAACTCAGAAAGAGGCATCACAATTGACTGCAACTTCACTTTTCCACCACGCTTGTTCTGAAAATGAATAAAACAAATACATCGCAACAACACAATCGAAATTCAGAGTTCAACATCAGCGTCAGTCTATAGGCCAAATTATGTAAAATAAGTCAAAGTAAAAAACCTGATACTCCATCAATTTCTCAGCATGCTCTCGTTCTTCGTCACTCGATTCCTTGAAAAACCTTTTCAAAACAATAATCAGTAATTGCAAATAATCACTCCTGATTAGTAGCAGTATCAAATAAAACGATAGATTACTAAAGTAACGAAACCGTTACTTACTTAGCAAGACCTCTCAGCGCAACGTTATCCCTATCGAAGTACGCAAACATAGCATGATATACATACGAAACATTATACTCCACACTGCATCCAAAAAAAGACAATCAGAACGATAAAATAACAAAAAAAATTGAAACCAGTGAGAAAGAGAGAGAGGAGCAACTTGATTTGTTCGTTAACGACGGCTTCAGATTCGTCGGCGTATTTTTGGCGAGCGAGAGAAGCTTGTGGAACGGTGGGAACGAGATCGAGTTCCTTCTTTACCTCCTCGAACGGTTCAAAAATCACGCCGGTTAGGGCGCGGTGGTTCGTGGATCCTTTCGCGGCGCGAACCACCAACCGACTCGCTTTGTTTACCTGAACGGGAACCGAACGCGAAGGTTCGGCGTTGGGGTTGAAAACGGAGAGTGACGAAGCAGCAGCGGTTCGGAGAAGCATTGTTTTGGTTCGGAATTCAGCGAAAGCGGAGATTTGAAAAACAGAGTAAGACGGAACGGAAAGGGTTTGTTTCGTTCAGTGGTGACACTGTGTCAATATTGTGAGCGGGTGGATAGAGATGGGTGTGTGAAAGTAAATGGAGAAGTTGGTGAAGTGAGAACCGTTGGATGGGACAAAACGTGGAGGGCTGAGATGCAAAGGTTGGATTGGGCGCGTGGCATGCTCGTGGTCTAGCTGGGTATCATTATTGTGTTGTCCCCTCGAAATATCTAGAATCAATGGTTTATCTCTAATCCTTTTTGGGCCCAGTTACAATTTTTTATTTGGAACTTTTTTTCGGCTGTCTTTTTCCAGCTGTATTTTTGTAGAAGATGACATGTATATCAAAATTATAATGAAATCATGTACCAAGAGCATATTATGAATTATTATATTAGAATTATTGAAATAGCTTACGTGTAATTTTTTCTACTATAACTTTGAGGAATTGTTTACTATAAGATTCTTTTCATGTAAAAAATCGTCATTTCTGAAAATATAATTATAATTCTTGAGAATAACTAAAATGTAAAATATTATAATTTGATCAAATTTATTTAAGATGGTCTTATTTAAAAACAAACTATATATATGAAAAATAGACTGGAATTTTTTGAAATCAATTTGACACAATATATGCAATTTTATAAAACTTATTCTTATAGTAGAAAACTCATTTGTTCATTATACATAAAAAAATAAAAAGTAAATTGAAATTGAATAAGCATCGTCCTTATTTCTCAATAATACCATAATATAATTCACTTACATATTCTTAAACCAAAAAATTACAAAAACAAATCACGTCTAATTCACTATAAAATAAACTTTATGAATCATCAACTATATTTTCAATGACATAGATAATTTACCATATTAAATATTTTTTTAAATTAATATTAAACATATCCCAAAAACATTAATGTATAATTTATTAAAATCAATACTAGAAATCATCTAAAATTTTAGCTAGAATCTACTTTACAATGTTTTATACACTACTTCCTTTTTACTTTAACTATCATGACATGTTTTAAACACCTAAAATAATATATTTTTTACGTGTATGAATCAATTCAAACTTAAAATGACTATTCCAAAATCCTACCTTCATTACCAACACAATATAATCAAAATTATCATAATTTTGTTCGGTTACAGTTAATCCAAAAAGTTATTATAAATCTAAAATAGAAATGTATTCTAATACCTCCACTTCAATACATAAATCAATATTGTAATTAATTTTTTCTCTCTTCCTAGAGGACCTTTGCAAGCAAAATAATTATAATTCTACTAACTTTTTAACAGCTTAAACTTTACATAAATAACAATAAAATATTTAATAAGAATAACCAAAATTAATATTTACTTGTTGGTATCATATACAAAAGAGTATATTATTAGTTAACATAAAGATTATTAAAAAAATATTTAAAAACTTGTATAATAATAAACAAAACTAATACGAGTAAGTGAATTATCTTTCAAATAGAACTAAATTTAGTCTCAGTCTAGTGGAAGCAAGATACTTGTAGCATGACAAAAAAATACAACAAAATTTATTATACTTGGTCAATAAGTAGAATTAAAATTTTAATTAATGCTTAAAGTCTTATTTAATATATATTTCTTCACTTTTATCGTTTATTTTATATCTTCATTGATATGGAAAATTTGTTGTGTGATTCCACGAGATATGAGCATTGGCTTAGTTTGATTTGTTCTTTCTTTTCTTAGCTGCTAGAAATACCTTGCAGTTTTTTCTTCTTCCTTTGAAATGTGAAAGTAGCTTTAGGTGGGAAAAAGCACGATAGAAAATAAAAGTTAAATTATTGAGTAGAATCTATGCTTATCCAGGTCAGTGTCACCATAAAAGATAAATCAGGAAGTATAGCAATAAAAAAAATCATTACCAATTACTGTTGCTGGCACTGACAATGAGATATTTTTTATTTTCAACTTCATTTATTATTATGCATATATTTTGAGGAAAATAAATTATATTTTATTATATGTTTCATTTATTTATAGAATTGTAATAATAGACAAAAAGGGAAAAGGATAAATTATTCATTTCTTTTTTTAATGTAATTGGTTGGTAATGGGATACAACCCAAGACTTTGATTGGGCACTTGAACGGAAGTTTGGGTCAGAGTTAAAATATCGAAGGCAATTGCTTCCTGCACCCCCACAATTGCTTCCTGCACCCCATCACTTTTATGTCATACCAAAAATGTCCTTACCAGAATATACTAAAGGGCAAAGTGGTTAACTGAATGTGGTGACAGTAGATTTTCCAGTTGACATGATGATAGAGGGTGCTACAACAATCTTCTCCTGCAACCTTTTCTTATAGTATTAAAAGTAGGTAAGTTATTTTATTTTGCTTGGTGTAGACATGGTATAGAGATGCATGATTTGATTTTTCATTTAATGATTACGGAAAACAAAATCCATAATAAAATGTAGGTGGGTTAAATACGTTATAGAAAATATTTTCCGTAAAAAATTATTGTGTTACGGAAACTATTTTCCGTAAGTGAGGGGGTGTAATATGAGTGCTTACAGAAACTATTTTCTGTAAGAGGAGAAAATAATTATGAAAAAAAATTTTCATAAGAAAAATTGTTTGTTATGAAAAAACATTTTCCATAAGAGGACATTCAGTTTATGGAAAACCTTTTCCATAGAAGGAGAAGTGCATTATGGAAAATGATTTCCATAAGAGGAACAAAAAGTCTCTTATGAAAATCGTTTTCCATAATGCACTTCTCTTTCTATGGAGAAGGTTTTCCATAAACTGAATGAAAATGTCTTCCGTAACAACAAATTTCTCTTATGAAAAACTTTTTCCGTAATTACTTTCTCCTCTTACGGAAAACAGTTTTCGTAGACACTCATCTCACACCCCCACTTAAGAATAATTTTCATAACACAATAACATTCTACAGAAAATGTTTTCCATAAAGTATTTTACTCACCCACATTCTATTACGGATTTCATTTTCCGTAATCGTCAAGAGAAAAATCAAATCTTGCACCTCTACATCATGCCTAAATCAAGCAAAATAAAATAATTTACCTACATTCAATGTTGCGGGAGAAGATTGTTGCAACACCCTCTACCATCATCTTGTCGGAAAATCTATCATCCCATTACTCAGGAAACTACTTTGTCATTTAATATATTATGCGAAGAACACTTTTGACATTAAATAAAAGTGATGGGCTGTAGGAAGCAATTGTGGGGTGCAGGAAATAATTGCCAATATCGAAACTATAGATGTTTTAGGATTGTCATCAGAAACAGTAACAAGGGATGCAAAATTAGTACGACGATAGATTAAGTTAAATAAAATTCACTGTTCAAAGTGAACAGTATATATTATTGCTTGATTATTATTTTATTTAAAATTGCGGACCCGTAAAAACTTTCTTTTTGTAGCGATTATAATTTAGAATAAATAAACGTTGCAGCTTAAAGATTATGATATTGAGATCAACCATTAAGTAGATTTCTTGATTTACTAGTTTTACAATATTTTATTTTTCAAAATTGTATTTGATTACTAAATTTAAATGAAAACTAAGACAAAAAATATTTAACTTTTCATAATATTTTTAGCAAGTTAGCCATCAACTCAACTAAGTATATAATATAATATATAAACTATATGTTGTGTAATGGCGTGTTTGCAGTAATATAGATAATATATATATATATATATATATATATATATATATATATATATATATATATATATTTTTTT
>Ga0209489_105255_pt1 | contig 22725 bp, 8 predicted proteins | sample SiratrowhiteBW_FD_187527 | JGI IMG/M metagenome (GOLD analysis project Ga0209489, IMG submission 187527) | Root nodule microbial communities of legume samples collected from California, USA - Siratro white BW (SPAdes) (version 2) | ecosystem: Host-associated > Plants > Roots > Nodule | place: USA...
TTTTTCATATATATATATATATATATATATATATATATATATATATATATATATATATATATATATATAAAGCAAAATTATGATGTCATACTCACTAACATATGATATGATTCTATATATAATAGTTATAATTTTGAAAGGGATAATAATTTTAGGAATCATCACCCTTTTATATTTTACTATGATATAATTAATAATAATTTGTTGGCTGAGAAAACCACAACCTGTGAGAAAACTTAAGCATGAACCAACCCTCTTTATGTTCCAACTCAATTTAATTTAACACAACTAACTTGTAATATGATAGTTATTTTTTATTTATATATTTTAACTAAATAATATTGTTAGCCAAATAAAATCTTCACACAATTAAACATATTAGCATGGCTACAAAACAGAATAAACAAAAATTATGAATCTCCCATTCCAAATTAATGGTTGAATAATGGCATTGGCCCTTTGAGCAACCACATGGTTGGCTCTTTCACAACCTTGATGATATCTAATGTTATGGACCATTCATTTGTCTTTATCAATGCTTTCACATGTAACTTCAGAAACAAATTTAAGACAGAATATACTAAATAAATTATATTATTTCTTTTTTTTTTTTAATGTTACACGATAGACATTCAATCAATTTTTTTTTCTCTTTCATATTTTCTTATTATAATAAAACTTTATCCTCAAAATTATTAACTTCATTATCAATTTGCGTCATTCACTATTTAAACTTTACCAAATAAATAAGTAATCTAATACTTCTGTATGATTAGTTTAACTTTAAAAGAATAATTAGATGCATAATATATTATTGATTACTTTTCATTGCACGTCACATGGTAGTATATTAACATTAATTTATCTATCTATAATTATGAATGAAACTTTGGTCCTATACATTTTTTTATTTGTTTTCCATTTAGGCGATGATGGGTATAGATATTACTTAATCTTTACCTATAATTTCCACTTAAAATTATCAATTCAATTTTCTAAACTATTACAAATTAAACTATTTATCATTCAAATTAATTGAGTATCTAACTAGTGAAGTTTGAGATCCTTAAGTATTAATCTTGGTTAGACTTGAAAATTTGTATGTATAAAAGATATATTATTCAGAAGAATTCTTAACCTATATTGGAAGATTAACTTCTCTTATTAGGTGTGAATTTTAAAAAGGGTTAAAATTTATTAAATGTAAAGAACTTTGTGATAGGTTTTTATGTGATGGTCATGCCTTTGAAGATATATAATTATGAAGTTTAAAAAATTATTCAAAAATATGATATTTTCATCCACCTTAATCAGCAAACGTTATTTTGATAAGGTTTGACGAACGAGGATTTTATAAAACATTTGTTCAGAAATTAAAAATATATTTAATAAAAATATAACATGCATTATTTAATTAAATCAATATTTTTTATTTCAAAATTGATATCAATGGCTTCAAAGGGAACTTATTATACTTTATTGTTCTTATAGTATTGCTTTCACTAAGTTATTCGTATAATCAAAGCTAATTTGTGCATAGACAATTTTGGATGAAAAAAAATGAAGCTAACCACTCTATCGTAATTTTATTAATTAATTATATTTTTGTATGTTTTAATTTTAAAAGTTCAATTTAAATTTGATCATACATGGTTATATATTTCATTTAAGTGATAAATTATAACTTATTTCCATATAAAACAATAATTTAAGTTCTCTCGTTTTTTAAAAGCTTAAATCAATTTGAATACCCCTTTAAAGGTAAAAAGCATATAAAAAGCAAAATTTTAATTGAAATTCCTAATTTCATATTAATACCATGTGTATATGTAATTAATATAATTTTTTATATTCATTACAAAAATAAATTTGAATACTTCATAAAACTAACCAAACTCTTTTTCATTACACTACCTTCAATGGCTCAACATAATATCAATCACTCAGAGAAATATTATTCATAAAACATCTTCTATCTCTTTTTTTCTCATCATTATTACATATCATAATAACAAAAAATAAAAAATAAATGCAAAGATAATACTTACAGTGTATATATCACATCTCTATTAATTATTAATTATTAATTATCAGAATCTGTATTATAATATTCTGTTTACTGCATATGCATGGTAAGTTATTAATAGCATATAATTGCACAGTGTGGTTTCTAACCATATGATCATGACATGTCTCTGCACCCCTTTTATTAACAACCTTCGCCCTTGTCAGTGCCATATATATACACTTCAGAGGCTTCAATCCTCCATAGATAGCTTTCTTTCTTCTGATTTGACTCTCTCCTGTGAAGAAGGGTTGAGGGAGAAATAAAGGGTCATTGGAGTTTTCACAGAAATTATAGACACATGGCTGTGGCTGATGCATTTGATGAGCAGTGTGATTACCTTTTCAAAGCTGTTCTGATTGGAGACTCAGGAGTTGGGAAGACAAATCTGATATCAAGGTTTGCAAAAGATGAATTCAGGTTGGATTCCAAGCCAACCATAGGAGTTGAATTTGCATACAGAAACATCAGAGTCATGGACAAGCTCATCAAAGCACAGATATGGGACACTGCCGGCCAAGAGAGGTAACCAAAAAACTCATGAACTTTGATTTTTCTTTCCAACTACTTCTAACCAATCACTGTGTTTCTTTATGTCTCTCTAATTAATTGTTCATCATCATCATCATCACTTTATCTTTTCTTTCTCTTCTTTGTTTGTCAAATTCTTTCAATTTGTCTTCATGATCTTGACAAACTGGTTAGGACAACATTTGAATACAATTCTTTAGACCTGTGCTGTTTCGTTTAGTCAGAAAATTGAAGTTTTATGCAGTTCAAGTAACTTTAATGCAGATCTTTATTATATAGATTGTCTGAGTAAAAATTTGATTTTGATTGAAAAACTGTGTTAAAGTTTTGTTCTTGTGGTGAACCAAATTCTTGGGCTAGTCAAGAAACAAATACATGAAAAGAAAACGACCCTTTTGGCAAATTGAATTGAGTGGTTAAGACAAGATTTATATACAATTCTTTAGACCTGTGTTGTTTCTTTTAGTCAGAAAATTGAATTTTTTTATGTAATTCATGTAACATTATCTAGATTATCTTAGTAAAAAATTAATTTTGATTGAAAAACTGTGTTAAAGTTTTGTTCTTGTGGGGAACCAAATTCTTGGGCTAGTCAAGAAACAAATACATGAAAAGAAAAATACCCTTTTGAAGCAGCAGAATGCAGAGAGCAGAAGATGCAGAACTCAGTTGCATGGTTCTTTGGGATTTTGTCTCCTTGTTGGTGTTGGTTTTATTGTTTCAATTTTTATTTTATTTTTCAATTAAAAGTTAAGCTCTTTTCTTTTCCCACTGGCATTTTCAAATTCAGAGTCGGTGTTTTGGGTTTGCTTAGTCTAGAAGAATTTAAGGAATTAAATTAATTTGACTTTGTTATATTAGACTAATTAATTTCAATTTTTAACACTTTTCAATTCCTTGCCTTATCTACTTTCCCACAATATCATGTCCCCACCACCTTTTTCTTTTGGCTGCAGTTTTGTTAGCTTCCTATGACTCTGCCATTTGGTGATGAAAGAAAATATTTGTGTTAGTAGGTAAAGATAAATATAAAGAAAATAAATATATTCACAGCAAATTTTTTTCCCAATTATATTTGTGTAAGTAGTGAGAAGACATTCATTATTTATTGGAAATAGTTACTAACTACCTAAAATTCTCTCCGAGCAAATAATAAAAATATTATTTCAATTTTTTCTAAAGGAACTATAAGAACAATAATTTTTTTTTTTTTTGGATTTGATTACTTTAAAAGATCAATGTAAAATTCAGTGGGGTGCCAATTGAGTTTAGTTTTATTGTTATTAATAATGATAATGAAGTTTGAATTTAATATCTCATAATTCTTGCTTACTGAGTCATAGATTAATTGAATAGAGATTAGGTTTTGGGGGTGGAAGCATATCCAGAAATCCTTTTGTGTGGGGCCTATACACATTTGATACACTGAGATGATAATGCTTTGAATTCAAAGCACAACATAGGAATTATATGCATCTTTTAGGGTTTATATATAGAAAAAAATGCCCATAAACACTTGTATATCATTGAGTTGTGGAAGACTTGGTTGCTTTCTTCTAAAGCAAACACTTCAAAAATTAATTTTGGCCACTTTTTTAGGACAAAAAAAAAAAAGTAGACGCACTTGGTCTGTGACATCACCCAAACTTTAAGACAAACATTGTAATTAGGTTTAAGCAAATTTAATCTTTGAATCAATGTCAAAGAAAAGTAGATGCACTTAGTTTGTAGGAAAACTCTTATACTCTGTGATCTCTTTATAAGAAAATTAACACTTGAAATTAAAATTGTTTTAAATTGCTACTTTGAAAGTTTTAGTTTGTTTCAAATTGTTTCTCACTTTAAAAGAATTAAAATTTAAGGTCAATTACATAAGTTTCTCCTAAAACTATATATATAATTTTAGTATTTCAAGTTTATTTTCAATAAATTATTTTTCTCTATTTTAAATATAATCTCATTTCTCTAAAAATTAAAAATATTAATATTCTCAATTTTTTATACAGCAACAATTATTATGAGTACTTTAAAAATGGCAAACAACAATAAACTATTCCTCCACAAAAATTCTTTGACATAATTCTTACCAACTTTTCTGTTCTAAAAAAAGTGTTAGGATATGTTGAGATGCTCTTTGGCTCACTCAATATAACCTAATACATTAATATCTGAATTGACTATTACCAAACCTCCACGTGATTTTGAAAAGACTTTTAGGTCAAAATTTGGACAGAGATTAGCCAAAAATGATTTATCTCCTCTAGCATCATTGAAAAGTTGCTAATGCAATGCACCTTGCTTCAGTGGTAAATTTTAATGATGGTATTGATAAAGGTGTAGAAGAACTAACATCATTTTCCAATTACAAAACCAGTGAGTTTAAAAGTAGGGTACCCTCACTCTAGTGTAAAAAGTAGAAACCAACTTTTTCTAAGGCAATGTAATTTTAAAATAGGGCAAGTTATTGGGTTTGGTTGGTCCATGACAAGGATAGAACACGTTGAGCCTAAGCTTAATAAGCAAGGATGAAAATGATGGTTTGTGAGAACTATATTCAAGTGGGATCAATAGTTTAACAAATGCATGTGAAATGCTGATGAAGGTTTTGGTGACCAACCCCAATCCATGATCAATATTTTGTTTCTTTTTGCCTTCAGATAGTCACTCACCTCCACCCAAATTCATCATCCATAGAGCAAACACTTATGGTAAATAGTTTGCATTCATGAGACTATGATTCAATATCAGATTTTTTTTTTCTCTCTTACTTGTTCTTATAGAGAAAAGGTATAAAACTTTTCATTAAATCAAATTTTTAAATTGTAATTCATAAGTCTTTTCCATTGCTTAATTTGGATCTGAAAATATTAGTAATATGTTTTTAAATATTTTTATTGGATTTTCTTAGTTGAATTTACATAGCAGTGTACTCATATGATTTTGATCTCATATCTGATTCTGAAATATATGTGAACAATTTATGTGGTAGGTTTAGGGCTATCACAAGTTCATACTACAGAGGAGCCTTGGGGGCAATGCTAGTGTATGACATAACCAAGAGAGCAACTTTTGTGAATGTAAGAAAATGGCTACTTGAGTTGAGAGAGTTTGGAGGAGATGACATGGTGATTGTTTTGGTGGGAAACAAGTCTGATTTAGGGCAATCAAGGGAAGTGGAGAAAGAAGAAGGAAAAGGGTATGCAGAAACAGAAAGGCTATGTTTCATGGAAACCTCTGCTCTTCAGAATCAGAATGTTGAGGAAGCCTTCTTAGAAATGATCACCAAGATTCATGACATCATAAGCCACAAAAGTTTGGAAACCAAAATGAATGGCACATCATTAAATCTTCCTAGTGGGAAGGAAATCCATATAGCTGATGAAGTCACTGCTACTAAACAACCTAATTATTGCTGTTCATGATTATAGCTTTAATGATGAAATTTTGGTATTTTGCAAGTGCCTTTGATCATTCAGCTGTTGATTCTTCCCATTTAATTTCCCCACTTTCCTTTTAGTTCTATGTATGATCTTGTGGTAGTGTTAGTTTTTTTCCTAAGTGATGAATTATATCTCAATCCCTTTCTATGTACAGATACTAGGTTTGCATTTTCTTTGTCAGATCACATTGAAAAATAGAGAACTTTATTAAATGATTTTCTTTGTTGCTTGCGTCCATTTTAATACCAACCCCTAAATTTAATGAAAGATGTTTTAAATGTCTCTAAAACAAGTGTCTTAGGGCAAGAAATGTTGAACTGTGTAGAAATTTGTACAAATTATTGAGTTCGCTCACTAATTTCACATAAGAAAAAGGTTGGATACAACTTTCAGCGTTCCTTTTTATACTGTTTTTTGGTCAGAATCAGAGTTTCATATTAGTAATCTGTCTCAAAATCATATTGAAAATCAACATGCTATGGAAGTAAAAGTTTAATTCTGGTATTAAAAAAACACCAGTTATTAAATATCAAGACCTTGCATTAGTTTGTCCTTTCACATGCCAGATGTGCAGTGTGAGGGAAAACTTTTGGCACACTCAGACTAGGCACACAAAATTTAAGGCATTTGAACAGTTTTTCACTCCCTATGTATCTTTCTTAAACTGTTAAAAGTTACAGCTGCAAAATTTCTTAACTTTTATGAACATCAAAATTAAGAATTGATATTACCACAATTACAAAAGAATTGCGTACGAACAAATGGTACAACCTGACAATGACTGCACTTGCAGATTGCAAAAGGAAAACCAACAACAAAAGAGAAAACAATGAGAGAAAGTAAAAAGGAAAGAAACAAGAGTGGAAAGAATCACAACTTGGACAATAATGCAAGTAAGGTGATGGCTTCAACCACTCACTTTTTTCATTGCAAAAATTCTATACAACCTGACAACTTGTTCTCCACCTTTCAGCAGCAAAATGAACAAAGATTTGGTTAGTTGTATAATTGTTTCCTATCTTGCTGGGTCTTCTATAACACGAGATGACTGACCCTTCTCATGCTTCCCCGATGCACTTGGTCGAGGCACTTGAGAACCAATAACTGTCTTCTGTAATGGCTTCAAAGCCGCCAATATTTCAACAAATGTAGGTCTCAACTTTGGATCTCTGTAATACAAAAAGAAAATATCCAATTAGGCAAAATAGAAAATTTTCAAGACACATCCTATGTAAGATCACTTGGTTGTGTTCTGAAACAGTTGCTATAGAAACGTTTGAATCATATCATTCCTACTACTGTTTTTACCTGTTAACCTTATATAGTGATGCACCTCCTAATGACAGTACATCTAAGGCCAAAAAAGTATGATGAGAACAATAATTTCTCAGTGTGTATGGGACCATCAGCAATATTCAATCAGGTTCAACTAAATGATCAAACACTGAGTAGTTCATCAGTTGGTCTCTTAGCAAATCGTAATTGTTCCATAGAACAAGGGGAATTGACAGACTTTGCATATTGAAAGTTTTACTTTTTAGTAATGCAATAGATGAGAAAAGTGATGATAACGCATTTAAGGAGGAACACAATTATGGAACTGACATAAATTGTGGCTTTGGTCTCTACTTGTTTTCAAATAATAAATGTAATTGATTTGCAAGACTACTAGTTTATACTTCCAAGACCTACCACAATTTCACCTAACTTTTTCAATCACCAAGGATAGTACTGGTCCTTTTTTCCCATTTTCAGAAAAGGTCTTTTTGTTAAAGTCAAGCAAAAGAAATAAGGAATTGTGATTACAGTGTAAGACAAAGACCTATTGGCAATCCAATATATGTAGCAAATGCTGTCATGAAAAAGATGCACCAAAAGTTTACAAACATTTTAGAATGAAAAGTTTACTCACGTTTGCCAGCATTTCCTGATAATATCTGCTATGGTAGGGTCCACATCATCAGGAATGTCAAGACGGCGATGCTGGAAACCCACAGCACCAACAACTTGCATTGGATTCATTCCACCCCAGGGTTGCTGCAAAGTAGAGAGTTCCCATAATATGACCCCAAAGCTATATACATCACACCTAGATGTTGGATCAGACCTTATTAGCATCATAAAACCATGAAGGGTTTTCAAAAAGTGGTAAAGCCAATATGAACAAGTAAACAAGCTTCAAATATTTCTTGTTGATGAAAGAATCTACAACAATCTTTCCGGGGGAAGAGGGAGAAGGAAAGCTATGACAAAATTTTGGGCCTAACAAGTTTGAAAATGACAGTAATACGTATATAAACCCCTATTCAATAACATACCAAAGGACACACAAAACAACCTTGAAAGAGCAGGCATTTTGCTTCAACTGTATGTAATAGACATTGCACAATACCACAACATTTAGCTTTAATAAAATCATGAAAAATGGCAACAGGGCAGAAAGACAACACCTAGAATACCAAGGACTCCAACAATCTTTCTTCATGAGAAATCATCCATATAACAAAGCCAAAAGAGATAGTTACTACTTGCTTCTGATTATTAGTATAACAATGCAAAAATATAGTTGTTTCTTAACAAGCCCTACACATGCCACACTTAACAAAATATTCACATGTGGTATACAAATATGCAGCATATCATTTAGTGGCAATTTTAAGTAAAGAAGGAGTTGAAAGAAGAGAAAGGATGCAACTGCACCTTGTAACCCTTCGGCATAATAACAAAAACAACAACAACAAGAATAACAGATAAATAACAATAAATAATAATAATAACAATAACAAACTCGAGTAAAAAAATTACTTCTCATTTGAAGGTTCATTTCTCAACACCTCGGGAGCCATCCACTCAGCCTAAAACATGATATGAAAAACGGATTAATTAATATATCTAGCTGGACAATTTTTATTGGTAAGTGGAGACGTAAAAAGAATGGCAATGCAAGAGTTGAATGCATAGGAAATGCTCAAATAAAGAAAAAACCTATGGCTGAGCAAACAATCTGATAAATAAGACGTGGAAAAAGAGACAACCATATACATAGTTGGATGAATATCACTGGCTGAAACACTAACCACCATTTACCTGCCTTATAATGTGATGGCAACTGACAGTATCATCACGCAAATCTTATAGATGTGTTTTATTCTGATATTGCATCTATGTACACTTTTCACTTATGATTATCTACACATAATTCCTTGGACCATGTTTGAAATTGACAATACATAATCTGAACAAAATAATCCTTGACCTGAAGATAGGTAACATCAGCCATAGGACAAAAAGTTCCAGGCCTTCCAAAACTATTTTAATAAAATACTAGTGTCTACATTGTACGTATACACATGCATATATGGCACGACTTCAGTTAATGCAAGCAAAGGGATGAAAGAATAAATAAGCTCAAATGAATAGAGTTTTGAGATAGCTTACTGTTCCTGCAGTTGATCTGGAAGAAAGGAATGTGCTATGCTTCATTCGTGATAAGCCAAAATCACACACCTATTCAACAGACAGAAAACATTGTCAAATTCAACACAAAGCACCCTCCATGCTACTGATAATTTTTTATCATGAAAATAGATTACACCTTCACAACCCAATTTTTGTCAACGAGAAGATTTGGAGACTTCAAATCCCGGTGCACTATCACTGGAGTGCAGTTGTGCAAATAGTTCATTCCTCGAGCCTGAGATTCAAAAGAAACAAGTTGTATCAAATGAGCTTTACATGTTGGTTATAGCAAATTAGCAATTCCTTTCTGAATCAGTGATGCATCATTGAAAGACAATAAATCTTACAGCATCAATAGCCATCTTCAAACGCTTTCGCTCATCTAATTGACTGTTTGGTCTATGAAGCAATCTATACAAACTTCCTCTGCAGAAATTAATAAAATTTGAACACAAAATTGTGTCATTAATCATAATTGTTAGGTTTAAATAAATGAGATGTAAAACTGTAGACAAAACGTTTGAAAATGCATGTCTACAATATTCATCTATTAGAATATGCAATTCCAATTAGCATTAGGGTTATATGCCACTTGTCCATATCATTAGTAAGCAAATTTGGGAAGAATAATCAGTAGATGCAGCATTATTATTTAGAACATGTTTGGACAAGTTTCTCCACATATACTCCTACAAGAGAAGAATGTGAAAAAGTGAAATGAGTTTCTCCATAAGCTAATTTGCAGAAGTTCTCTAATATAGTTTCTAAATTCTTATTTTTAACCAATGTATATGCTCATTTTAGCTCTTTTAATCTTTTCCTATTTTCTAAAAATGCTATAGAGAAGTTTGTCCAAACATTCTCCTATCGAGATACAAAATTTTTCATGCAGTACAATGTCAAAGGTGGGAAATATCAATTTCCGGAAAAATTTTCAATTTCACTATAAACAATCCCATATAACTAATGAATCACTGAGAAATCAAGAATTTGAAGTACCTGGGAAGAAATTCAGTAACAATTGAAAGATTTGGAGGTCGAGTTACTGCTCCCATGAAGAGAACAACATTTGGATGCCTCAATCTTTTCATTATTTTGACCTATTGAAATTAATATCATAAGCTTTCTGGAATTTAATTTATACAATAGATGTTGGCATTCAAAGTAAAAATGTACATTAACTTTATGAAAATCACAGAAAGTCGATCTAATCTGACACATTGTGAAGTATCTGAATATACATCAGAAAAAATAGCAGAATAAAATAAATCAGTATAGGAACAAGTACTACTCATTTCTAACACTCATCATTAAAAATAACATGAGTTTATCAGCATGGACTGTATCACATAAAGCTTTATCCTCATTAAAGAAAAATTTTCATTAGAGAAAAACTTTTAAGAGAGGAGAAATATAAGATATTCTCGTAAATAAAGAAACTAGAAAATAGATAATCTCTTGGATGATCTAATTTTTCCTTTTTTAAGCCACTAATGTTGAATTTAAAATTAGTTTACTTTGAACACAATAAATTTTAGAAAACTAGAGTGAAAGAGATAATCTGTAAAATTTAGTTAGAAATTTTATTTATTTTCAATATTTTCTTTATACTTTTAAATTTCACGTAAGGAATTAGGATTTGAATAAATTAGCAAATCTGTATAAAAAGCGGAAATCAAATTGAACCAATACTCATATTTTAATGCAGAAGCTAAAATCCACACCAATTGAAGTATACTACAATTTTCAAATTAGACTAGAAAAGTGAAAAGTTTAGTAATCTTAACAAAAAAATTTGCAGCCTTATTATATTTTATTAAGAAGGTGAAGCACACAAATCACATCAATGAAAGCAACAGAAAACATAAACCAGAAGATCACAATGCAAAAATGAGTAAACAATCCAAAAGAAATACAATGGGGAAGTAGAGATGGCCGTACTTCAGTTTTGAACTCTTCAAGTGATTCACCAGATATATCTTGATCTAAAAACCTCTTTACAGCAACTTCCTACAAACCAAAAAGCAGAAATGTACTTTAGGTGTAAGAGTTCTATAATATATAATATAGCAGAAAATTATCCCAACAATACAGTCAAAAATAAAATGGGAAGTAAGCTAGTAGTAGATATTGCAAAAAAAAGATATTTTGTTCAGATCAGAATGCAACTAAAGCCGAAGAATTCTTGGCATTGGCACAGACACATTCAATAGAAAAATTACATTTCATAATTTGTAGCACATACCCAGGCGCAAGTGCATCAGTAATAAGTCTTGATTTATTTCATTTTTAAAAACAGGATACAGAAAGGATAATAGTAAAATAAAGTTGCATAACACATGCCTCAGTGAAAATAACACTACCAATAGATTCAAGTTCAAGAATATAAGAAACTCACAGTTCCGCGCCATTCACCACGATACACCTCCCCATATGATCCTGCATGTCAAACGTGCAAAACCAGATAAATAGTACCGACCATCTAAGAAAGGAATGTAATCAATTCTTATAGAACAAAGTACAGTTAATACCGAGTCCGATCCGTTCACCGAGCGAGATTTCCTCCCATGGAATGTCAACCTCAGCAACATCATGATCGTCTAATGCAGAATCAGATTTTGTGCTATCATTACTTAATACTGATCTATCAGATCTTCTGTCACCTTCTGAATTTGGTCCTAGAGCTATATGTTCTCCATCACCACTACCCTTCGGGTCATAACCAGCACTGTCTGTATCTCCATCGCTTCTACTGCCTTGTTCATACTGTTTACTGACAGCAGCAGTTGTTGCTACTACAGCTGCAGCAGTAGCAGTAGCAGCTGCTGCTACTGGAAGATCTATGTTTGAGTCAATGCTAGATTTTGCCACCGCAACTACCATAGAAGATGCAACAACAGCAGCGGCGGCAGCTGCAGCAGCAGCAACATTTTTGTGACCATATTTTACCTGAGGTGGTATATACTGTACTGCTGGTTCCCTTGTATAAAGAGGAAGGTTGATTCCTAAACCTTCTACCACCTGACCACTAGAACTTGCTTTGTTCTGGACTCTATTGTGAGCCAAAGGAGGCAACATTCGAGCATGACAAAGATTATCGTCAAGCTCAGCTTCTTTCTGTCCACTTCCTTGCTTGTGTTCATCTTTTTCTTCTATTGGAAAGTTGCCCTCATTTGAGGAACCTGAGTCATCATCATAAATTTCAGAAAATAGATTTGGAGGAGCAACAACACCACTTTCAAGTAAAACGTCATGAAGTCTCTGGGCTAAGTGAGGGTTCTCCTTTGCAGCATCAATCATGTATAGAGAAACATCTTTGACTTTCATCCTACGTACTGCAGGAGAACTGATCCCTTCAGTCCAAGATGGAGACCTTGCATGTACATGTGGATGATTAGGTCTGCCAGGAGCCTCCTGCTCAGCAATCTTCTCAACATTGCGAGGGCTTTTAAATTCATTCAAGGGTCTCAATGATTCTTCCTTTCCCGTGGAGGGCATGCTTACATCAGATCCTTTACCTATATGTGGAAAATGTTTTGATCTGTTTCCTTTGTCCAACATCCCCAAATCCAAAGTCTCTTCATATGAACTTCCAACACCACTGCTGGATGATGCTACATGTGAGGAATCAAGGTCTCTAGATGAAGGACTGGCCACATACGAAGACTCATCGCACTCTATCTGTGATCCAGTTGCATCAGACGGAATAAGAGTTCCAGGATCTGCCATTAGATCAACAATGTATTCCCTGAAATTCAAATCAAGCACATGTTAAAGTACATCTTCTATCCTAGGACAATATATGACACAAAAACATTGAGAAACGCCATTTTGTGTGTTTTCTACCCAATAGAAAATTGATAATAGAAAACCAAAATTAATATCTCAGTGGCAATGTGCAGAGAATTATAAACAAAAAAATTCTGCTACTTGCCAATATTATAATAAAAATTAATGAAAGTTACCTTCCATCATCAATCTTGACAAAGTTTATTGCCACATCGTCCGAACTTGTATATTGCAGCCCCTTCACCAATCGACATGGGATGCCCAAACTATCAGCTAGAACCTACATTTAATACAAATCAATAATTTTTATTGCATACAAGGACTCGTTGGAAAATAAATCAGAGAATAGAAAAAGTTCACAAACATAAACATTATGCTATATTATACATAATAATGTGCTTGATCCATGTACACAGCCCCAACCAACAGGCAAAAGCTTTTGTTGTTATATCATAAATGTATAGTAAAATTTTGAAGTACTAAGAAGTAAGAGAATACAATAAAAACATCAGAGTTTGTGTAGTTCACCCAAAATTGATCTTTCTCTTGAATCTTGATATATTCTAACAATTTTTTTGGTGTAAACCTGACAACAACTTTTCATTAGAGCCTTCTATAAACTAATATGTGGAATCATTCCTAATTGAAATTCAAACCACAGAAGAAAAACCGGTGGAATAAATACCTTAAATAACAATGCACGATGCCGAGCCAATCCAATAGTCAGAGAACCAAGTGGCAAAAACATGCTACCAAGGGTTGCTTTGAGACTGTAACTAAGACTCCTCCATGCTCTTGTCATACTTTCAGGATCTCCAACTTGTCCACCCATATAGTCGGCCACAAATATCGCAAGCTTGCGAACCAAATTGCTATCTATAACTTCCAAATCTGAACTTGATTTGCCAGTCAACTCCTGGGCCTTTTGCACAAGTTTCAACAAATTTGAATCAGCAGCCCTATTGACCAAGACAGCTTCCCACGAACCACTACCTGAGATTGATGTTCCTAGCAGTTGTAAATCTACTAGGGAAGGCATTCTTGTAGGGTTTGACTCAGTTAAGTTCCCATACAGATCGTAGAAACCATCCAAGATCTTGTCATCATAGCCAAGAGAATTGTAATTCTGTGAAGCACGGATAAATCTACGATATGAGATAAGTTAGAAAGGAATATAAGTAGAACAAATAGGGTCAACTAACCAGATGACACATAGGAGTAAGTTCCTTATATAACAACCGTTTAATGCATGCATAATCTAAAACAATATATAGCAATCTATGTAAATACTAAATCCTAAACCATAGAACCAAAAACTGCATTTGAAGCCTAACATAGAAAAGAAAAAGTAAAAAAGATCTGCAATTTCCCTATAAAGGGACAACCGTGACTCCAAGTCTATAACCAAAGATCTCATAAAAAGCTTAATTCCAAATGCATATGCTCTATAGAAACCAGCCCAGCAAAGTATAAAAGGCTAGCAACATTTTTGCATGACTTAAAATTTAAGGAATGGACACTAAACAATTTAAGACGCATTTGAACAGAAAAAGACCTATATGCAAGTTATGTAAATAAGAATTATATTATTTTTCTGAGAAAGTGTCATGGACCAATTATTCCAAAAGCATAAGTTATTAGGTGAAGACACAAACGGTTTCTTACATATCTACCACAGCCTCTCACCCAAACCCTTTGAGCTTGATGCATTGATAATGCACAAGTCCACCTACTTTTGCTGAAATTCATCGTACTGAGGCAGCAAATCAAAATCTAGACAGTATAAGCTTGTTCTATCATGAACCAAACATCCCTTGAAAGCTTAAGTTTCTAGGTAAATGGTTCATAACATTTACAACATTATGTCCATCATTTTATCAGAGTGTTTTCAGAATTTTAAGAGAAATAAGTTTCTCCTTTATTCAAGGGCCAAAGACCTTAAACTTCCATTGAAAGACTCATATTTTGGTCTCAGTATTTAAACATAACTTTAACTCTAAAATCCAAATGAAAGCGAGAAGCCAATCAATTAGTTATATTCTAAACCATCATTAATATCCAGGTTGTACGCCAGATTTGTCCATACTGCAAGGATGCAATGCATCTTGCCTTGATTTAAACATCACTTTTCAAGAAATACAGCCGAACCCGAATGATGTTGGAATTTCCACCTAAAAGCATAGTTCAGAATGGTACTATTATATTTAACAGTGTCCAAATTCTACCAACTACCACGATATGCTATCCCTGTCAATCCACAAGGGTAAGAAAAGTCAAACGAAAAACCCCACATGAATAAGTGCAATGAAAATACGGTCTCATATCCTTCCTTCCATTTTTCTTTTCTCTTCATTCATCTTCATGCTAAGATCTACAACCCTAATTAAAACTCCATAGTCCAAACAATGCCAATGAAGGATGAAGTACCAATCTACACATCTGAAGTTCTTTACAAAATTCTAGAAGTCTCATATTCCGCTAAGAATGACCTGATTATCAAACTTACGACTTCCAATGTCCTTTCTTCCACCAGCAGCATGAAAACAAGAAGAATGTGAATGAAGTGACTTACCCAATACCGGTAGGCCACAACTTCAGCTGGTGTATAACCAGGGTCACAAGATCCCAAACTGATCTGCTTAACAGCTTCAATCTGCACAGCCTCAGGATCCTCCTTTGCACTCAGTTCTAAGGCCAGCTGTATCTGATACTCTTCCTCCACTTCAGGATCCCTGGAAGCACTAGACCCTGAATCAAGCCTAGCTGAATCTGACACAACATCCAAACCACCACTGCTCACTGCATCAGATTGCTCCATTCTCTCACCCCTTGCCGGGCTCAAAGACGGAGGAGGACTAGGACTCTGCCTATTGGCAACTGAATGCAACCAACTGGAGAGCCCAGATAAGGGCTTTTGCTCAGAACTTTGAGTGGACTTTGAACGCATAATCTTCTTGGAAGATGAACCAAGATTGGACTTGCTGCCCTTGGATGAAGAAGACCCTTGTTCATTCTCTGATCGGTTAGACATGATATGAAGCTTCTTAAGAAGGTTCTTCATATCTTTCCACTAAGCAACAGCACTGAATGCTAGAGAAGTGGAAGCACCTCCATAATGATCTTGGACCAAGCATGAAATCCAAATCACTTTCTCATAGAAGAAGAACCATCAAAGAAAAAAAAAAAAAAGCTTCCTTTTTTGTTGGCTCCCAAAACCCAAATAAACACCAAATCAAACAATAGTACCCTTTTTCAACCCTTGCCCAATCAAGGCGATCCAGATGCCTCGGATTGAAATGAAGCAGATTCCTTTACCCCAGATAACAACAGACAGACACTGTTGAAAGTCCCAGAAAACACACCAACTGAATTAAACATGTGCAGCAGCCTCAACCACACCAACTTCAAATGTTCTGTAGTACTATTACACCACCCCACACATCATAATCATCCTCTCACCAACTTTAGGAAGCAGAAAGAGGAAAAAAAACGAGAATCCCTGAGCACCCCAGATTGAGAAAGATGGATCTTTCTAAGGGGAGCACAAAAATAGAAGGAGCTTGGTGAGTGTTGAAGAGAACATAAAAGGGTAAATTGTAAACTGAGGAGAGAGAGAGAGAAAGATAGAGAGAGAGAGAACAAGTGGAAGAAGTAGTAGGGGGCCACAAAGGATGACCCACTTGAGTAGAGGGGCAGAAGGATATGAAGGACTCAGAAAAAGGTAAACTTGGTGGGAAACACAACAACCAATGAAACACACCACTTGTTGTTGGTTCTTTCTTTCTTCCTTTCTTCTCACCCTCTAGTTTCCAAACTCAATATGGTGCTGACATGCCATCAGTTTCAACACAGAAACTCTCTACTTTGTGTTCAACTTTTCACAAATCCAACAAAAACAACTCTTAAATAAGTTACCAAAACTTCTGTTGGCAATGGATTGAGTTCATTTCTTAGAAATATGTGAATTCAAAACTGTTTTTTTTTGACAAAAAAAGGAATCTTGCTATTAGACAATATGTAGAAAGCTTGAGTTTTGACATGTGTTTTTAATGCTGGTAAATTTCTTTGACCCAAGTCTCCTAAGTTTTTTATTTGATGAATTTAATTTATTATATTAACACTATAAAGAAATTTCACAATATTATTTAAGAACGTATTATTATATAGTTAAATTAATTTTTTTACTAACTAGGTAGCTATACTTCAAATTTTAAAATATGATTTTAGACCTTTAAATTTACATTTTGGGAACTAGAAATGATTTTGAAAATTAATTTAATTCACATATTTAGTATTTAGGACTAAAAATTTATTTTAATGAACTAGAAATATTTTTTTTAATTAAGAAGAACAAAACTAAATTCACCTCAAATTTTAAAGAGTAAAAACATAATTAAATCTATGAAATTTACACCAGACATGACAATCAAATAAAAAGATAATTTCAGCACATAAGGGAACATTTTCACATTGTAAAGTAATCAAAAGTCACCTCAAATATATTTGTTCAAAGTAGTTACAAAGTCAATAAATTTATTATTATGAAGAGGATGCAAAACATCTACACTACACTATTATTTTTAATTAAATAAAAAATCCCTTTGACTGGCACGCCCTTTGGTTATTTGAAGCAAAACCAAATTTTGTCTTTGGCGATATTTGCCACTATTTTTTTTCCAACAAAAGGACAAAATGGTTTTGAGGTGGAAGTGGCAAAAACTCACTTTCATACTCAAATTTCCATATTCACCATTTTTGAACAACTACTATAATAATAATAATAATAATAAATAAATAAAATTCCCACTATCACTAACCATTTACCATATAACTCAATTCAACCCTGCTCCATTTGGCTAAGGAAACTATTTTCTATATTTTCCATTTTTAGTTTTGGAAAGATAAAAAAGTAATGAGTCTTTTACTACTGCTTACTTTTTAGTAAAAAAAGTTATGAAACAAATATGTTCAAGCTCTCCTATTACTTATTTTTGTTTTGAATATTTAATATCTTTAAATTAAATCCATAATGAATTAAAAAATTTGGTTTGAGTTTATGAATACAATTTTAATTTTTTTTCTTTTAATTCTTCAATATTTTGTTTGCTGTAACAACTCCTTCAAAAAAAAAATTTAATAATATGGTGACTTGTTAGGTCAATATAAGAAACGAAAGATATTTAATACAAATAATTGATCAACAATGACAACTTAAAGATACATCAGCAATAGAATTGATAGAGATACCAAAGGAGATTTAAAAAAAAATTAATTTATTAAATATTCAATTCAAAGAAAAAAAAATATTGATATTCATAACAAATGTAAGTAGGAACCTGAAACATACTTAGGGATAAAAAAACATGTTTAAATGGTTTTGTTGAAAAATTTCAATAATTGATTCAATTTTATTTATTATCAGAGTCAAATAATAAATTATTTCATGCAGATGAATTAACGAAGAATTCTTAATGCTGATTAATTCATTGCCAAATTCCAAAATTATACTCCAATAACAAAGTTTCACCTTTTTTTAGACGTATAAAGTTTCAATTTACAATAAATAAATATATATAAGTATAAAGGTTTCATTCTTTTTAGCAAGGAGATATATAAATGTGTAAAGTTGAACCAGAATTGGATAAACTAAATTAAGAATATTAATTTGCAGCAAAGAAAAAATGATTAAGAGGAACCCGCAGCAAAGGGCAACAAAAAGTGCATTAACTTAAAGAGAAAGAAAAAAAAAATGTGTGAAGGAGATTGAAAGAAAAAGTCATAGGGTAGATGTGAGTTCTTTATTTTGATATTAAAAATATGTGTGTGATGTGTTGATTTTTTTAATGTTGACCAATGGTTCCATTGGCCATGTCTTAATCTAACAAGCCTTTACTCATGAAGGAAAATGACTTCTTCTAATCCTTACCCCATACTTTGATTGCATATAAAAATGATAGGGACCCAACACACACCTTTTCAAAGGTTTCATTGTTCATCTCCTCAAATTCTTAACCCTTCACCACAACTTAATCTTGGTTTGGGATGATTCTAAAGTGTGATGAAAAAAGTGGTTGATCAAGATAACACCAATGCATGCAAAGGTGTATGAATGTGTAGGTGTGTGTCTCCTCTTTCTTTTAGGGTGCCCTAGTTATGAGGGTTTGTGTGAGAGCCTCTCATCCTCTTAAACTATTGATTTTATCAAAATAATAGTTTAATGACTTAATTAGTCAAAAGGGTTATCTTAATTACAATTAGTTTTAGGGTTAAGAAACCTTATCCAAAATTGTTAATCCATTAAAGACATGTTTAAATGTAACCCTAACTCACTTTATAGATGGACATGAAAATAAGTTTTTATTCAAGGAAAGTATTTTTTTTTTTTTTCTTCTCTCACTTATCCTTAGAATCCAATCAACAATATTTGCAAAGTCAAACCATGCAACATGCAACATCTTACTCTTTTGGGATTTGAAGCAATGTAAAATATATTCAAATGCTCCCATGTTTTAGGTTGCTTTTTTTAGCATGGATTTGATGGTTCAAATAATGAAACCCTACCCTTTTCTTTTTTTTTCCATTTCAATTTCAGCAAAAGGAACAAGTTGAAGGAATTTTTCATTTTAAGTAAAGATTCATCTCGTCAACAACCAAATATGATAAATTTTTGGTCTTCAATGGACATTTCGTGACCATTATTCCAAACATTGCATGATGAAGAGAAAGGAGGAATTTGGTTCACATCACAAGTCTTTAATTTTGAAATATTCAACTATACATTTATGCATATCTATATGCCATATTTATCTTCAAAATTGATTTAATATATAGAGTTATATATTCTATATATGTTCCACTGATGTGACTGTATTTTTGTTTATATACTTTACTACATATGATATCATACTCGTGTAACGTACGGATTTATATTTGAATGTTAGAAATGAATATATTTACTGTTTATTATAAATTAAATATGGTAAATAAATTTTTGTGAGATGTTGTATTTATTTTGTCAGGGTAGTTATTATTTATTTAATGAGTTTAAGATTAAAAAAATAAAATATGTCAAAGTTTGTGATTCGTTGAATTAATTTATTAACTTTATTAATGTGTATATAAATTTATATTAAATAGCGTATACATATTTACTAGAAATTTAGAGATTTATGTTGAGAACGTAACATAATTTAATGCAAACAAAAATGAAAGGAGAATGCAAGAAATTGAAAATGCAACACATTTGAAATAAAATCAGAAATGAAAAGTCAATTCTCACTTGAAGTTTCTTACAATTTCTTTTATCATAACTCTATAAAGATTCAAATCATAACTTTAACAATTAATCAATTCATTTAATTAATTCAATTAAAAAAAAGTCATTAAACTAAAAGTATAAATCAAATTAAAAATATCATTCAATTTAATTTATATCTAACTATTAAATTAAAAATCAATTGATTTACAGTTTATTTTCTAAGATATGAGATAAAATTTAATATTATAAAGTATAAATTCGAAATTAAAAAAATAAAAAAATATCAAAATGTTAAACAATTAGTATAAAATTCAATGATTTTGATTTTATGAATTAAATTTCAATAAATAGTTCTCCATAAATAAAAAATGAAATACACAAAAAAGTAGAAAAAGATAAAGAAACAATTTCAAAAATTAAGAAAAAGTAAATAAAAGAGAAATTTAAAAAAAAAATATTATTTTTTATTACAGCATAATTATGATATATATATATATATATATATATATATATATATATATATACTTTAATTAGATCCATTTAAATACAAAAGTCTGAATTAAAAAAGGGAAAATCAGACTTGTATAAGTCATCGTACAAAAATACAAAATAAAATTCCTTCATGTTTTAGGGATTAATATTTGATCTTATTACATTTAATAAGTATTTTAAGCACGGATAATGTTTACATTACATATACTATTAAATACAGTATTTCATACTATTATTTGTAATGGTATATATATATATATGAAACATGTAATAGCAGTAAATTTGCCTACAAGGGTAGCTGCGATAGTTCACATATATGGTTCATATTTAAAATCGTTGCTTAATCATTTTTAGAAGAAATGCTTATTCTAGAATTTATCATTATTTGCACATGTTATTTTCACGCCAACTATGATATGCACGCGTGCACAATTTTAAATGTAAAAAGAGTTTTGCCTTTTTTTTTAAGAAAAATATTTGTAAGTCCAATTTAAATCTTGCAACTGCAATAAATTGCTTGATTTGTCTGTTTATATATTTTTTATGCACTCCACCATGGCATAGAACTTTTTCTTCATTTTATAATTTAAGAATAACTTTAAAAACTTATTAAAGAGGTTCTACAAAATTATCCTATTTTCTTATATTATCACGAAATATCATGTTTATAAAGGAAAAGACAGAAACTAAGTGAAAAGTGAGACAATTTTATAAATTGCTTAGTTGAAAACATGGAAATTATTTTCTCTTGTTTATATCTAGAAAGTAATTAAAAAGATAATATCTATATATCTATATAATGACATAATTTTTTTTGAAAAACATGTACAAATAAGCATATTTTAATCGTTTTCTTTTCTCAAAGTGGACATATTTTTTTCTTATCTTCTTTTAATTTTCCTTTTTAACATAATGAATCATCCATAATTTTCAAGTAGCTTTCAAATCCTATTAGGAAAACACCCCAATTGAGTCAAAATTCAATCAATCACGTGCTTTCTTATTTTATAAATATCAATGACTCTTTCAATGGTGACATCGACTTCATCCCAATATTAGTTTCTTCAATTTGTAACTCAACTTCTTTTATTTGATTTTTGTTTAATTATTAAATGCAAAAATGAAGCACAATAAAATGCCTCAATTTCCTCATTTAATGGCTCAAATTTGATGATATGTTGTGAAGGTTTTTTTTTTTTCTGCACATCTAATCGATATTTTTATTAACGCTGTGATTTAATTATATATCTTATATTATATAAAATCACATTAGCAAACCTAAGGAATTCCATTAATTAGTATATGTCTTTTTTTTCATTTAGAGGGTTAAAAAAACTTTGACAAAATGATTAAAATAAATTAATTGAAAATTATATTCGTTATTTATCTTCAGCACCAAGTCACATAAAGAAGTTAAATTTATTCTAAGTAATCGAAGAGGTTGACTCTACAAATTGAGAATTGCATGTTATACGAATCTGCTTAGAACATTTCTAAATAATAATTTTTTTTTCCTAATAGTTGACTTTTAGTGTGCACCATTAAATGCATTTGAAAAACAAAAACAAAATGAAGGAGTTATTTTGTTGATTCCCATTACGACGAGCATAGGTAGATGCAAAGAAGATTCATCTTAATTGTTTTTTCGTAATGAACGTAAAAAAAAAAAAAAAAAATCATCTAAAGTCTAA
>Ga0209489_105257_pt1 | contig 22716 bp, 12 predicted proteins | sample SiratrowhiteBW_FD_187527 | JGI IMG/M metagenome (GOLD analysis project Ga0209489, IMG submission 187527) | Root nodule microbial communities of legume samples collected from California, USA - Siratro white BW (SPAdes) (version 2) | ecosystem: Host-associated > Plants > Roots > Nodule | place...
TATGCGGCAATGAGATGAGGAAGAAGAGATCTACCTCTTGACGCCTAGAGGAGGTCGAATGAGGGTGGTCCGGGGCAACTCCGACGAGGCACTCAAATTTTCCGGCGAGCTTCGAAGCTTGAAGCTTACTTTTCTTCCACTATTAAGCTTTGTGATGAATATTCCAATCTCCTCTTAGTCTATCACTCAGAGATTCTCTCCACTTTCAATTTTTCATTCCCTCTCCCCTCCGAAAAACTCTCAATTCAATTCCCCACTTCCTCTTCTTCTCCTTTCTTTTTTTCCTCTCCCTCGTGTTAATACCCCTTCTGTTTTCTTTTCACGTACCCATTCCGAATCTGTTATCACTCCTTCACATGCCAATTCCGATTCTGTTATTTTTTTACCCTCCACGTGCCAATTCCAATTCACTTTCTTTTCTTTTTCTCCCATGTGCCAAATACAGTAACAAAAACTCTCCACTCTTGGCTTGTCACGTGGCAGACAAAAAAAACTCTCCACTCTTAGCTTGCCACGTGGCAAGCATTTTTTATCCTATTTTTAATTCTTTAATAAGTTTTTTTTTTAAAATACACTTAATCCTTGATTATTTTAAATACTCTTTAATTTTCCTTCTTTTATTTTAACGATAAAAAACAATTTTATTTATTTATTTTATTTTAATTAAAGCACCCACAAAATTAAACGGTATATTTTTATCCGGACAAAATCGGGTATTGACACAAACTATAATCAATGAGAGTTGAAATAGATATTAATTAAACAAATCTCATTTTGTTAACATTTTTTTATTCGGGGAAGTAAAAATTAATAATACCTTTTTTAAGAAAAAGATAAGTTCTTTGCTATATCACCCTAGACATAAAACTCTTATGGAATATTTTAAAGTTAAATATTTCAGTTAAAACCTTGAATTAGTTTATTTAGTAAATAAACTTGCATAAAAAAATATAATAAGCAAACCAAAGACCCCCTCATTTGTGACAGGTTTTCTTCCTAATTTTATATAGGATAGAAGACAAGATTTGGGTGCAATATAAAAGTATGTCTAGAAAACTTATTAAAAAACATGTGTAAAAGAGAAAATTAAATGGAAAAAATTTTTAATATATAAGTTAAAATTAATTTATGCACATATTAATTTATTTTTGGAAAAACTATATCAGATAATCATTATAAATTATGTATAAGTTAATATTATTTTATAAATATTTTTTATTTTTCTCAAAAGTGGTAATGGATAAACTTATCTTAAAGTAATGCTTGATATTTTCTATTCCAAATTATAATTTTAGATTAATAATTTCTATAATAAAGGTTAATACCAAATATCAATAGGAAGTAAAACTCTAATTTTAATTAAGCAATAAAACAAAATATATATTTTGACTTTATCTTTTTTATTATAATCATTACCATTGTAAAAATTCATAGACTGTGTGGATAATTAATGTGTTAAAATATATCTTATTAGTTTTTTAATAAGATTACCATGTCAATCATTTTATATTTATGAAACTTAAATCTAAAATCTTATGATTGAATCTTGTTTCACATGCTCCAACACTTCTTGGTTACTCGTTGTAAAAAAATAAATATAACGTAATTATATTATATGTTTTAATTATATCAAATTTTAAATTACAAATTTTCTTCTTGTTATTATTAAAAAATATGTTTAATATTACATAAATGAAATATAATTGACTACGAATATCTTTTTATCAAATTTCCCAAAAAAGAAATATAAAACTTCAATTAATCCGAAACTTATTAAAACCAAAACATTTGTAGCAGAAGTTAATTAATTAAAACATAATCATAATTTTTTAAACAGGTACATATAGATTCTATACACGTAACTAAATTTAATTTCGATGGTACTTTTAGAAGATATTTAATATATTATAGGATAAATCATCCACCTATTGCAATGATACTTTTGTGTTTTTTTATCACTAAAAGAATAATTAAATTAATAGGCAGCACCCCTTATACAAAAAATTAAAAAAAAAAATTACTTCACCAAAAATACATCATCTCATACGCGCAAAAAATTCAGTCCCGTTTACTGCAAAGCCAGAAACTGCCCCTCGTCGTATCTTTTAATAAAAACGTGCTCTGATCCATACATTATTATGTATGTGACCTTGTCTTTACAATTAGCTTTTGGAGAGTGCTGTTGTGTTAAAATTGAATTATTTTGGACCAATTTGAGTACATCGTCCTCTCTAGTCTAACAAGTTCTGTGCAAAGTAATCTTGGTTGTTACCAACACTTTCTATATCTACTTACACAGTTATAACATGATCAGCAAAATAAGTTCACAAACAGATAGAAGACATAAGAAACATCACTAATACATATATAATAATTAATAACACAAAAAAAAAAAATAAACCAAATAAAATTTTATTAATATATTTAATGACATTTTATCAAATATTATATATATCTTATGTTATCAAAAATTTTAATAATATTTTTACTTGTCAATAAAAATATTTATAAAAATATTATTAAATATTTTCTTAACATTTATTTAATAAAAAATAATATTTTAAAAATGTTATTAAATTCTTTTAATAATATTTTTTTAATAAAAAAAGTAACATTACAAAAGTAATCTCACTAAAACTTTTTAAATAACTGTTTTCAATATAAAAGCGACATTTTAAAATTATTATTAAAAATTTTTAGTAATATTTTTTTAACATTATAACTAAATGGTTTTGGTAACATTTATTTAATAAAAAGATGATATTTAAAAAATGTTACTAATTTTTTTTAATAATATTTTTTAATAAAAAAATAACACTATGAAAATGTTATTAAAAATCTTAAATAAATTTTTTAATAAAAAGATAACATTTTAAAATTATTACTAAATTTTTTAATAATATTTATTTAAATGAAATTAGTATTATAAAAATGTTACCAATTTAAATATTTTATAATATTTTAACAAATATTACTAAATTATTAAATTATTTAATAGAGAGATGTGTATTACCACAGAAAAATTCCTTACGTTTTCTGAAAAAAATTAAAAAAATTACTAGATAAATATTCGAAAGAAAGTAAGAAAAGTTAAGAAATTTAATTAATATATCTAAAAACTAAAATCTCAATCTTAATGCTTGCGTTAAGAAACATAATTATTTAGAAGTGTAGCACAAATTTCAACTAAAGTCACTCATAAATCTACTTTTTCTCCTTTTTTTTAAACGTAAGCTAAAGTAGAAATGGCACAAGCTTGTCCAGCAAACTTCCATCATAAGTTTTAATACTAAAGCATGTTAAAATAAACTAAACTAAATTATAAACCACTTAAATAAACTTAAATAGAACCCTAAATTCGTGACACAACAAGATAATAGAATTCAAAACTAGTTATTAAGAGATAAGACAAAAACACCTAGATAAAAACACTTGTTTGTAAACAATCCATAACATCAAACTACACTATCATCGATAGCAGTTTTGTCCACTTGTTCTTCTAAGTCAATAAACCCAATTCCAATAATGTATTATTATTTCTAACAAAAATCTAACTCTGTTTTACTAATTTATCCTACTTCAATAGTGCGACAGTCCATTAAGTAATTTAACATGTAATAACAAACTGTAAAATATAAAAATAGCATCTCCATCTGAAATTATTTCACAAGGCCAACCATGTAATTTCATATTTTAAACAAAAACATGAAAATGTATCATTTTAAGAAAAACCTACAGAATTAAATGGATAGACAGTTGAATTCCAGATTATGCAAAATGTGGGATCTTAGATACATTAACCATTCACCCAATGGTTCTGAACTTACACCTGTTGGCTCCACATATGTTTAATTTTGAAGGAAACAAACCCTTTTGAAAAGAAACATGCATAAATATACCACTATAACATAGTTAAATCGTTATGGAGTAGAAAAGTAGTCAAAACGAAGTCAATTGAGAATATATTGGACTTTGGCAGACATGGCCCATGTATATGAAGGCTTGTTTTTGAGCCAAACAGTATTCCAGGAAGTTTCACAATTGTTTATCGACAAATTCTTCCTCCACCCCATACCTTCTTCTTGCACCCATATATAATTTTTTTATTCCATAACTGCCTTTCATGAAATTACATAAATACTCATATCTTAATAAAATCCCTCCCCTTCCCAATCGGATGACCAGGCCATCCGGTTTAATTTTTTGAAAATGAGAACCAGATGCACCCCCCATCCGGTTCACAATTTCAAAAAACTGTAAACCGGATGGCCTGGTCATCCGGTTGTCAAATCCGGTTCTCATTTAAAAAAATAAATACAAACCGTCCGGTTAAGAGAACCTTCGTCCGGTTTACGTAAGCCATTCGCGACTTCCGTTACTTCGTTATTCAAAATCTTTCAATTAATCCTTCATAGAAGCATTAGGTAACCAATTTATGATGTTTATTAGCAATTAGTAGGTGATATTGATGATTAGAGTAGTTGATTTGGGATTTGAGGACTGTCGACGACGAATTTGAGGATTTTCCGATCTGCTGGGTTGAGAACCGGATGGAGTCGTCCGGTTTGTATTTTTTTTTTAAAATGAGAACCGGATGCACCTCCATCCGGTTCACAATTTCAAAAAATGAAAGAGAGGGTATTTATGTAATTTTATGAAAGGCAGTCGTGAAAAAAAAAATTATATGAGGGTGCAGGAAGAGGATATGGGGATGGAGGAAGAATTTGTCTTGTTTATCATAATGGTCCAGATTAAAAAACACATAATACAAAATGATGATAGCACCAACTGACAGCACTAGAAACTAATAACAGAGATTGAGGTAGCCCGTAAATGAAGCCCAAAAGTTATACGTGTATCTGATACTGATAGACATATTATAGTTTTAGAAATGTATCCAAGGAGAATTAATAGTCCAATTTTGATTAAAAATGTAATCAGGATGGGAATCTTCTTTTCTTACATACTCTCAAAGTTGCTAGCTATTTTGATGTCAAACTTAAGAATGCAGAATGGTTATCTAATCTCCATTCCCTAACAAATCTTGTCTTGTATTCTTTACATAATCTTCATTGATTACAAATGATTATTTTTCCATGAGGCTAGTTTTCACATCCCACGTTATTATTATTAATAGTATAAAATTCAGTGTAAGAATTTTATTTTTTTTTATTGAATTATTTAGCGAAAATGGATTATATACGTATAATATGACTAATTGGATAAAAAAAATGTAATCTTTTAGACATTGAATGTTATAAAATTTTAATATAATATTTACTATAAAGAGAATTAATTTCATCAAATTAGGTAATGAAATTTTTATTTTTATTTTTTAAAAAAATTACTACTTTTCTTATAAAAATTCAATTCTTTTGTTTATAAGAGAGTGATTTTTCTTATTGTATCAATATTCTATTATAAAAATCCTTCTTTTTTTTTTATCATTTTCTTACTGTAATTAAAATGAGTGTGTGAATGGAAATTTACCTATGAAAATTTTAATAAAAGAATCATAAATTTTTATAAATTATTATTATAACTGAATACAAGAAATCATTATTATTTGTATTTTCATTAATCAAATCCAAAACAAAATAAATATATATTCTCTTACTAAAAATTGGCAGTGATCTTATACAGATATTTGTTTTAAGATAAAAATAATCTTGAGATGATTTATATACTTGTACGACATTAACTTTATTTTTTTTTTCAATTTTGTTATTTCAATTTGGTAGAACGTCATATACAAAAATTGTTATTATCTGAAATTTAGAATATCTTTTCATTTATCATAACTGAATTTTTGTTACTTAGTAATATATAAATATATGTCAATAAAACAAAAAACATCATTCTAAAAAAATGAAATTTCCTATATAATTACTCTCCAAATCCATAAATATGTTTTTGATTTAAAATATATTTTATGAATGATTATCTATAATAAAAATTTAGAAAATACATAAATAGTCACATTTTATTCTATTTTATTTTATTTTTATTTTTATTTTTATTTCTTTTATTTTTTATAAATAAAATATATACTCTTCATCAAATATATGACCTTTAACATGCATATATAGTTCTGCATAATTTAAACAGGAATTTATTTATGTTAGTTATTTCACAACATAACTACATATTTTACAATACCTATTGTTTTTATCCATATACCATCTATTATACATATTTTCCATAAAAGTTTTACATATTATACAACATCCATTAGTATTACTTCTGCATCTTTACCACATAGGTGGTATAAACAGATTGATGATGAGATTATTTTGAGGGCAAGGTGGCATGCCAAAAGTCACCACTATCGGTCTGTCTAGGGTAAGGGGCACATCTTGAGAGTTTACAAAGATAAATGTGGTGTTAGCAGTGCCATGAAAGGTAACAGATCCTTCCACAACATCAGTCCTACATTCATGTCCAGGGAAGAAAGCTACTATATTTGCTGTGAAAGGAGTCGCAGGATTGGGTGCAGCCATTCTTTTATATTATAGGTTCATATAAAATAAGGAAATAAAGAGAAAAAAGTGAGATATATAGTCTTTATATAAAAATTTCAAAAAAAAAGTTCTTAAACGTTACTTCAAATTTTATTCACAATAAAATCACAACAACTCATCATAAAATCATCATGAAATATAGCAACAGTGAATAGTCAGGATAAATAAGCAATTAATATCAACCTTCCTCCCATAACACACAATCTCCTGCTCATTTGAAACCTCAAGGAACAAGTTTCTCCATCCGCAAATCGTATCCATTAAACTACATCATGATCACGAGTGTAAAATAGAAATCAAATACAATGTAGAAATTATACTTGAGAACCGTTATCAATATAATTAAAAAAAATTACGTGAGGCTTGGGGTACCTCATTGTAAAAAAATATTTTAAGAAATAAAGACTATCGCAACTGAGGTCACGACGGGGACAACGAACAAAAATAATTAATTAAAATTATTTGAAAAATCAGAAAAAGGAGTCACCACCATAGTTTATTAGGAAAAACAGCAATCTCCAAGAAACAACTCAAATAAATAAATAAATAAAATGAAATTAACATTCTATCTATTGCTATTTCATTTAATATTACACCACGTAATCACAAAGCAAATACAACGTAATATGAATCCTATGAAAGTATGGAGGACAAAAAACGTACTAGTTGAAGACTCTTTGTAATTGCTTTGACTTTCCTTTTGTAATTTGATTCGTGTTGAGCACCTATTGAAGCTCTGATCAAGATCCTTAGACGACTCTAAGCACGCACTAATTTTTTCAAGCACTGTAATTTGTCTCTGTGTGTTTTTTCTGTGTGTGCGTGTGTCATTTCTATTTTGTGGTTGTAATGTATTTTTTTTCGTGGATGTAGTGTGTTTCGTGTGTCAAAATATAGTCTGATTTAGGCTGCATGAATTGTATGCCCTTTAATTGTGATTTGTAAAATTCTCTCTAATAATACAAATTATTTCTTTTTCAAGCTTTTTAATTTTCTGGTGGTAGTAAATTTTAATGAATATTTCTTTATTGAGAAAAAGTGGGAAATTAATTGGATTAATCAAAGTTGTTTGCATTAAAGCAGAATAATCGATTATCAATAAAAGACCCTAGAATAGACTCTCTAATATCCTCAACTTCCTTTATCACATTTATTTTATTCAAAATTCGAATTAATTTTATAATCAGACTCAATCAGTGTTTAATCAGGTAAATTTCTATCGATTCTGATTAAATCAAATAACCTGCACACTAATTCTAAAAGTAGCTAAAAGAGCTTAGTCAACTGTTGAAGCTCATTTTCCATTTAAATCTTAAGAGACTAGGCCTTTTTATTTTTATTTTATTTTTTACAAGTTGTTTAGAAGATGAACCCAGTTAAATAAAATCCAACCCTTCTCTCTTTTTCTTCGAACGAAAACGTATTTTTATTATTATTATTACAATTATTTACATTTATGATTATTTTTTTAATTTTTTATTTTATTTAACACAATGTTATTATTATTTATTATTCATTTTATTTTTTAAACAAATCTATTTTATCTTTTTCTCAACAAAAATAAAAGAAAACTAAATTATTATTATTATTATTATTTTCTAAAAAGAAAATAAATATTTTCCTAAAAAATAATGAAAATGTGAGAATTTAAATCATATTTTATTATTATAGAAATAGAAGATTATAAAATTCAAACTTAAATTCTAAACATTGAAAAATGTATTTTTATTATTTTCTCCTTTATTTTTTTATTATTATTTCTTTTTTTTTTTTTATTTACTCAGACGAAATTGGATGTTGACATTGTGACTCAAAGAAGAATTAGAATGTTGTATGAAACTTGAAGATAGAATAGATGATCAATCTACTTGGGGCACAAAGTTGCTTTCTGACATCTATTAAAGTAGCAATGTAGTAATGTATTATAACTATATGTGAACAAACCAACTTTTAAGAAGCTATTATGGAGCAGAAATGGTTAGCTGTAATGGAAAAGGATATGTCTATGATCGAAAAACATCAAACTTAGGTGCTAGTTCCAAGGAGTGAAGTGGGTGTTTCAAACAAAATTCAATCATGATGGTTCTTCAACAAGCATAAAGCAAGGCTTGTTGTTAAGGGTTATTCTCAAAATTTTGGACTTGATTATGTTGATACTTTTAATTAAGACGAGACTTTTGATATTTGAAGAGTATCCTTATGGAACTTTAACTCCTAGCAAGCACTTAAAGAAACTGATCTTTTCAGATTTTGACAAAGGATGACATGTTAGGGACAATTAAGTTTGTTTACCATGAGGTTGTGGTTGTAACTCTAACCGAACACCCATTTCAACCATATCTTTACGAGCATTTACTCCATCCTTTGTCTTTCCTTTAATGTTTAGCAATGTCTCAATTATACTATCACAAACATTATTTTCCACATGTATTATATTTATGCAATGTTTAACATCTAACTTTGACCAATATGGAAGTTCAAAGAATATCGATTTCTTCTTCCATATGTTTTTCATAACACTATTCTTGAGGGTTTTCCCAAAAGTCACTTCGACATGGCACACCTGGTTATAGACTTCCTCACCACTTAAGGGTGGAGGTGCAGTTCTTTCCTCTTGACAACCATTAAAAGCTTTTTTCAACCTGCAATAAGGGTGATTACATTTCAAAAACCTTCAATAACCACTGTAAGATGTCTTCCTCCCATACTTTAGTTGATGGTAACTTATGTTCTCCTCACATATCGAGCAAGCTTGATGTCCTTTAATATTATAACCACTCAGATTTCCATATGCTGGAAAATCATTAATAGTAAAAAATAACAATGCTCGCAAATTGAAATTGACCTTTTCATACACATCGAAAACCTCAATGTCTATATCCTATAACAACCTCAAGTCTTCTATCAAAGGACTTAGATAAACATCTATGTCATTCTAGATTGCGTTGGTCTTAATACCATCATAGACAACATCATATATTTTCTCTTCATGCACAACCAATAGGCCAAATTATAAATAATTAGCGAAGCAGACCATGAACTATGTTTGCTACTTAAATTACCGTATGGATTCATTCCATCTGTTACAAGATCAAGTATGAGATTTCTTGGATCACTTCCAAACTCAGGATACAAACAATCGATTTTCTTCCATTGTGGTGAATCAGTAGCATGTCGTAACAACTCATCACATGTTCTTCCATTTGCAAGCCATGTTAAGTTCTTTGCATCATTAACATTGGCAAAAAAATGTCTTAATCGTGGTATGATTGGAAGGACCCTTTTTCGTGTCATCTTCATCACCATCATTATCCTTTACTTTGTATCTTGATACCCCGCATCTAGGACATTAATGCAATCCTTCAAACTCTTTTCTATACAATATACAATCATTGAGACAAACATGTATTTTCCGGTACACCATACCATCAGCACAATATCTTTTTGGACTTATAGTGACAGGTTGCCAATGTATTACCTTCTGTAAGTATTTGACGAAACAATTCGACCAATTCAGTGAAACTTTTATCACTCCACCTATCTCTTGCCTTGATATTAAATAATCGCAATATTGTTGATAAACGGGTAAAACTTGAACAACTGGATATAGTTCTGTTACTTAATCATCTTTTAATGAATCATACACATGTGTTTGGTGGAAACTATCTTCTCTAATATCATGAATCATGTCTTCCATGCAATCCTCAGAATATACATTAGAATATTGACATTCGGTTGTAGATGCACATGGTAAGTCCAGAACTTCACCTCCCATTCAAACGCTCCACAAACGAACAATAATATTTGTTATTTACTCCTGCTCCATTCCGCTTAGCAAATTGTAGAAACTATACAACACATTTCTCATACACATCACTGATTCTACTTGCACTTATCCAACTTTGATTCATGACTACGTATAGTAAAAAAAATCCTACGTATTATACAAGGCACAAATAAAACAAAAAATTATCCAGACATTTAACATCTCCAGACTACCAACACGCCATCATGAACATAAATAACAGAGAATACACAAATTGTCGGGGATCAAACATCTTCGGACTCAATACCAACACGTACTCAACATATACATCCAAGCATACACAACAACCATTTCAATACAAAAGCATTAAAAGCATACAGAGAGCAGTCCAAACAGCCAAAGCATTTCAAAATAATAGAAAACATACCTCTTGTACACGAAGGAGACGTACAGGAAGAAGTTGAAATGTACAAAATGCAAATGAACCAAAACGCAACCTACCAAACCTAAAAAATGGAACCAATGAACCCACAATCACAATATACCAAATGAAAATGAAGAGTAAAAATAGAACCTACCAAACGCAAAGAACCAAAATGCACCAATGCAAGACGAAAACCACACCAACGTAACACAAATGCCACAAAGCCAAGCTAAACCCTATAAAACACCACAAAACAACACCCAATGAAAATAGAACCAATGACAACCAAAGGAAAATGAAAATGAAGAGTAAAATGAAAATGCAAAAAAAATGATAATGTAAACTATACAAATCAAGAATGAACGCCAACGACCACATGTGAGGGTTGAATCTTAGTTTGGAAGAGAAATGGGACAACAGCAAGGGCAACAACACGAGAGAAGACGAAGGGTGACGACGCGAAAGAGGAGGAAGACGAACGATTAAAAGAAAAGTGAACGCGGGGGCTGTTAAAAAAGGGGATACGATGGCGGTTGGGACCCTGAGTTGTCATCGTATCCCCCTACGATGGCGGTTGTCTCCCACAACCATCGTTGTATCCCCCTCCTAGTCCTAAACCCTCTTTTTACAGAGCAGCCAGAACTGTCGTTGTATCTCTGTTGTTTTTAAAAAAATTGGAAATATTTGTGAGCTCGTGCCTCTCGTGGAGATACGACGAGATAACCCAGAACCTCTCACTAGCTTGAAATAACCTACAACCATCAGACCAAAGCAACTTTTCTGTCATGTTACAATTATTTTTATACTTATTATTATTATTACAATTATAATTACAATTACAATTACTATTAATATTATTATTATTATTATTGATATTATTATTATTACTCATATTATTTTTCTTCTTATTATTATTGATATTATAATAATAATAATAATTATTAGTAGTAATATTATTATTGATATTATTAAAATTATTATTATTGATATTGTTATAATTATTATTCTTCTTCTTATAATTATTATAATAATTATTATTATTCTTAATATTATTATTGATATTATTATTATTATTATTACTATTATTATTATTTAGATTATTATTATTATTATTATTATTATTGTTTTTCTTTTTATTATTGATATTATTATTACTATTTTTATTATCCTTATTATTATTATTATTATTATTATTATTAAGATTATTATTATTATTTTCTATGACCGAATTTTTGACTTAATCTGTGACCGATTTGTGTGACCGATTCTGTAACCGAATCTGTGACCGATTCTGTGATCGAATTTGTGACCGATTCTGTGACCGAATCTGTTCTATGACTGAATCTATGACCGATGTTGTGACCGAATCTGTGACCGATTTTATGACTGATTCTGTGACCGAATTTGTGACCGATTTTTTCGGTCACTGATTCAGTCACTGATAGTGACCGATTGTTTTGGTCACTGATTCGATCACCAATAGTGATCGATTTTTTTGATCACTAATTTCGGTCACTATTTAACAATTTTCTAGTAGTGTGTATGAAATGAGTTATTGCAAAGATGTGTTGTATGAGATGAATTATGAAGGGTTGATTTGTTGTAGTTAGATTTAGATAAAAATTTAATTTTTGAAAACATATTTTTTTTAAATCTCTCTAGCTTACCCTTTTTTCTGTGTGATATTTGTTTTTTTTTTAAATCTGCGATAATCGTGTATTACATGTGAGTAGAGAATTTGGTAAGTCGTGTGACTCCTTAGTGAACTGATGGAGAAATTTTATTTTATTTTACTTTGTAATTATAACAAGATATTTCTATTAAATCCCCTTTGAAAAAGTTTATTTTAAAATACTATGATTAATGTACACATATTTATATTTAGCCATATTATAGAATTTTTGTACGATATAGTTACTATTATATGAAAAATATGGGATTTTACATATAGCAGTATAAAACTACTTCATCTACAGTTATATATCCTTGTCTTGGACGATTGTGCTTGATGATTTTTGTTTATAGCGAATTAAGTTCGAACTCTATTCAACTCTCTTTTCAAAATTTATTTATTCCTACAATTTGGTCTTTTAAGTTCTTGAATAATATGTATTTTATTCATACATTTGATATTAAACTGTTTAGTAACTGTTTGGAAATTTCGAAATTGTTATGAAGAGGTTAAGTTGTTTGATTTGTGCAAGTAGATGAAAAAGCCAATAAGCAAGTAGGCACTTTTAAAAATTTCTATATTACCGACAAAAAAATTATGAATAAATGTATTCATATATATCACCCTCGATAGGTCTCTTCTTTGATAAGTACGGATGGATGGATCGTGAATTTAAAATATCTTACCAACGTTAACTTATCGATAATTAAAGCTGATGAGATATCATAAATTCACTTACTCGTGGATCCATCCTTTTGTCAGTAACTATTAAAGGAGTGATTTGTCGTTAATTACCAAATAAATTTTCCATAGATAATTATGGATGGCTTGACAAAAATTTGTTAGTATATTTACTTATAAAAGTTTTACCGATAGATTTTTCATCACCGCTTTTCCATAAAAAATATGTAGTTATTGATTAATTTTTCACTTTATCTATGAAATTTCCATCGATAATACTGTATTTTCTTATAATAAAATAATATAAAAATGAGATAAATAAATATAGAAAGAAACAAATATAAGAATTAGAGAAAAAATAATTAAATAATAAATTATAATATTATTAAGGGGAAATAGTTGATGAATTATAAACTTTAAATAGGTTATAGTCACTAAGTTAATCGTTTAAATAATTAATTACTTTAATTTTATATATTAAAAACTCATAATTATATACAAGTATTCTGAATTGTTTTTCTCATTAACTTGTTAGAACCTTTCACCTTTGTTTTCCTATGAAACATCATTACATATGTGGAAAATAAAGTATTTGACTCTTCTGTAGAGATATTATGAAGATCAGCTTTTGCTTACTCCATACATTTGTTTTAATGTTCTCTATACCGTGTGTGACTACTATTGGTGCAATGGTCATCATCATGCATGAAATCTATAGTAATTAGCATTCGCTTTGAAATTGATTTTTCAATTGTTGAATTAACAAGTGTTAGTTTGGACGTTCTTGTCTCTATAGGATGATGTGGAATGTTCATGATTGAAATTTCATGGTGTGCCAACTCAATTTAGCTATGACTAGTTGTTATAACTATATATTTATTTGCAAAAAATAAAAGTGGTCTCTTAGGTCTTAGCAATTGCTATTATTTTGAAAGAAAAAAAAAAATCATCTTCTAGAAGTTTACTTTTCCAGTTCAACTCTACAAAGTTTAATTTAGAAATGGTGAAAAACAGTAATCGTATTCAGATACTGTCATGGTATATTAAATATGAACATTTCTATTAGCATAACTTTGTATACGGTTCAGTAAAAGAAATAATTATGATTCAATACTTTATGAAAAATAGTACGACGTAAACATTCTTTTACATATTATTTTCATTATTAAGTGATTCTTATGTTGCTTGAATCAAAGCAATGAACGAGTCCTCACAATTTGATGTCGAAATTTTTCTAGTAATAAAAACTTGTCAAACACGTAAGAGCGTACAGACAAAATAACAATTATAATATATCCCAAATTTAAATGTTTCTTAGTCTCAAAAACAATTTATTTATTTATTTATTAATATATAGTTTTACCAAGCAACATGTAAATGTAACTTCGTACAAAGAAAAAAAGAAAGATTCGTTATTGGATTAATGAATATGAAGTTTTCTTTCTAATGGATATTCTAAATTTAAATAAAAATAAACTAAACCTATTTACTATCAATAATAAAAAACTATTTTGTTAGTGATAAAAGATTGAATGAACTAGTGAAAATGAAATGCAACAATTATATAGTCATTGGGAATGGCATGGTAGCATTAAAAGAAAAGTTAAAAAAGCTAAAACTAGATTTAAGGATATGAAATAGAGATGATTTGGAAAATATCAATATAACTAAGTAGGAAATTATAATGAAAATTAGGGAGATGATGATCAAAATAATTTAGATGCTAAAAGGAAGTTGAAGAGAATGACCTTTTTTAGTGTACTTAGGGTACGAATTAGCGACAAAACAAAAATTTAGATTCAAATGATAAGAGGAAGAGATTTCTACTCAATAATTAAATGGAGGAGAATTAAGAATGGGATTAAGGGTGTGGACATACTGGATAATTGGATAGAAAAAAATAATTAAAGGTGTAGTAAATGATTTTTTTTAATAGAGAATGAGTGCTGATAGATTTGATTTACAAGTTATTATTGATCTATTTTATGAAAAAAAATAACTCTCTACATATTTAAAATCTGCTTAATTTTTAAGTTTATTTGAATTTCATTAATAATTAATTATAAGAGTTAAAAAATAATTTGATTGCTAATTTGTGATATTTTGATTTAATTTGAGCATAAAAGTATTGAATTAGAAGAAGGATTAAAGCTTTAAAGTGAGAGAAAAGAGTGAAATTGAAGTAAAAGAAATCAAGCTCAGTTCACCAAACGTGAGCCTAGTGCAAGAGGACCCAAGACCAAGTTCAGTCAAATGCATCTGACACACATCACGTGGATTCGTCGCACATCACATGTGTCCAACGCAGGTTGTGCTTCAAAGGTTGGAACAGTAATAGGTTGGGTGCGAACATCGAATGTTCTAGTTTACTTAATAGTTTCTCAACTAGGGTTAGGCATCTTATGCTATTGGAGCTCAAAATTCACTCTTGGAAGGCAGTCTTAGATTTATTATGGATTCTTCTTCGTATTTCACTACTCTATTATGAGGTTTGGTATCCTCATGTCTATGAGAAATTGAATTCTCTATTGTTGGGATTAGGTTAAACCTTTCTGAACTCTCATGCAATCGTTTCTGTTTTAATATTTATGTATTTCCTTTCATTATACCAGTATTTTAATTCAATACATAGTACTTGTTGTATTGGTTCAAAACTCGATTATTGATCTTGAGAGTATTGCAAAATATGTCTTGATTTTATTACATCTGAATTAAATTATCGAATGAAAGCTCATGTATAGGAATAGAGTGTGATTCAATCGTTGTTTTAAGATTGTTGTTAGAATGCAAGACTCTTTTACATAATTCATCAAGAAATTGATGATTAATAGATAATCTTAGGCTCATCTGCTGAGAAATTTGGATTGAGTATTTTTGTAGTTTTTGATTAATGATAGAAAACAAAGTAAACATTTTTATATTTAAAAGTAAGGCTTGGTGTGATTTAACCTTGACAAGTTCATAATACAATATTTATTCCTTTTTTCTGTATTAAACTATTGATAAATATAAAAATTGTTCTTTTAATTGTGTTTAAATTTCTCCACATAAATTCAAATTATGGAATTGTTCTTAAATCTAAATTTATTATAATTGCATTTATTGTTTTATATTGCACAAATCCTTTGATAAGAACGATAATTTATTACTTGCTACATTGTGACTGATGCATTTACCATCATTAGCAAAAATAAGCTAACATGTGCAAATTCTGACACTAACATTAAGCCGCACAATATCAAATTCCTATCTTTAATACTGAAGATAATAGGTTTTTGACAATTTGTACTGAGGATTTTGAAGTAAACAAAGTAGTATGGTAGTGTGGGAGCTTAAAAAGTCTAGGTCCTAATGGATTGAACTTCAGTTTTATCAAGAAAAACTAGGAGATTATAAAATAGGACATCCTGCAAGCAAATAATGGTTTCAAAACCCATGGAAACATACCTAGAGGTTGTAATGCATCATTTATATTTTTATACCTAAAATAGATAACCCTATTACTTTATAAGTATAGGCTTATATCCCCAGTTCGATGTATGTATAAGACAATATCAAAATTGTTGTCCAATAGGTTGAAGAAGGTGCTCCTTAACATCATACAATTTCCCAATTTGTGTTTTAAAATGGAAGAGGATCACTAGATAACTCTAGTCATCAAAGTAGTGAAAAAGATTAGATAAAAAAAAAAAGTGGAGTAGTCATTAAGGTAAACTTTGAAAAAGCATATAATTTTGAGTTAAGAATTTCGTTATTGTGTGATGGATATATTAAGCTTTGGTAGTAAGTGGATTGGCTGGATGAAAGGGTTCTTGGAGTCGTCTACAATATCAATTCTAGTAAACACTAGCCCAACTCAGAAATTTCACCTAAGAAAAAGGAATTAGAAAATATTACCTAATGATCCCCTTCTTCTTCTTAATAGTGGCAGAAGACTTATCTGGAACGGTAAGATAGACTATTAGAAAGTAGACTTTTAATTATTTGAAGTTGGAAAGAGGGAAATTAAGGTTAGCTTACTGTAGTTTTTTTATGACACATTGTTCCTTTTTGAAGCAAAGTTTAATATATTGGTGATTAAAAGTACACTTAGATGCTTTGACATGACGTTGGGCCTTAGGGTAAATTTCTACAAAAGCAAGATTGAAGCATTGGGTGTTGAGATGGATGTATTGATAAGAATTAATTTTAATCACACTTAGGACCTTTAATCTTAGTTTTCTTAGACGTATAATCAATAATAAATCCATTATTTTAATTGAGATTCATCTAATTGGGTTTATTTAAGCCTTAACTATTATTTCTACTAATATTGCATTCTTACACATAGTAGACAGTCTTATAGTTATACGTATTAGACAATATATTTATCACAAGAAGAAGAAGGTCTAATGAACCATCTGCTAAGACTTAAATGAAGAGAACACCTCATCAACGTCAAATATTAATAAAGATGAAGGTGTAAAAATATTCTAATGTGAATGTTAAAAGACTAGAAGGTCTCACTAGACGGTCCCTAAAGATGATACCATTAGACGATCTTCCTAGAGTGTCTATAGTTGAGTGCACCATTCTATAGAAAAAGGATGCTAGATTGATGACTCTGATACTTGCGAAAGAAGCAAACTCTAATTCCACACATCTTTTTCAAAAATATTCTCTTGATTCTCTGTAAATATAGTCCTCTACAAAGTGTATAAAATACAAAGCAAAATCTTCCTCAAATATTCCAAAATGTCTCTTGCAATAAATTCAATTATGTTGGGCCTAATTGAATAAAATTCCAATGCAAATTTCTAGAACAAGATTGGAAGCAAAATACTTAGAAAGTGACAGCAAAAATCTACAAGAAATCTAGAAAGAAGTTATCTACAAATTACTTTATGACAAAGAAGGAAACAAAGGAAGATTACAAAAAAAAAACAATATCTGAGGTAGAATTTGAATCCAAATTCAAAAAGGCAAAGAAACATATAAAAGATACAAGATTTAAGGGAGAAAGGGGCAAGCTTCATAACAACATTTGTTAAACAAAGCATAACATAATATCTTAGTTTTCTTATTTTCTTTGTTTTAATTCTTTCGTTTTGACTTTGTATGAATAGTTAAACTCTTTGGATTGATTATCCTGTGATTTCACAATGAATTTAGATGTTTCTATTCAATATAGTCTTTTTTTCCTTAAATTCTCTCTAATAGTTTATGTTTCACTATTGGTCTTTTTGGATTCTGGTTTATGTAAAGGAATTGATTTTAACACTTGGTGAGAATACAATTCCTTTTCTTCGCTTAAAGTTCTTGATTAGTTCACTTGGTTCTAATAAATCTCTTTTACACTTAGTCAAGAGGTAGAGGAGAAACATATCATTGAGTAAACACTTGGAGATGGAGTGAGATACTAAATACATTAGTAGTAGACTCCTGTTTTACTAATAAAATTCTATTGAATTTGTTTGACGCTTGTTTGATTAAGTTTTACTCTGTGAGAGAATTGAAGAATCATAATATTAAGATAATCAAGGAATAATTCACTATTGAATGAACTTGAGAGTCAACTTGCTTTTTTTACTGTTTTACATCATCTACTTTATTTATCTACAAAACAATTCTCAAACCCCTTTTACTTTATTATTGTCACTAACTTTCATTGTTTGTAGATAAGTTTTGAACATTGATTGACTAGATTCACTATTTGATTCATTGGAAGACGACTTGGTATTAACTTTTCCTTATCTATGTTATCATGTCTTTACTATTTGATGGTCTAGCACTGCGTTAGACGATTTACATTGATTTTATTTTAATTTGCTCGTAAAACAACATCAATCATGTATTGTGAAGGTTCTCAAGGGCATTAATTTGTAGCTTAATAAGAGTTCCTTTCAAATACCTAAGAATTATTGTAGGGAGAAAACCCAGGAAACAAATATTCTAACAGGACATGGTGAATAAAATTAAGAATAAATTGATTAAAAAGAAATTTCCTATTTGGATGGTGGTCTGAAGGTAGGAAGATAACTTGGATCAAATGAGAAAACCATTGTTAGGAAAAGGAATAAGGAGGATTAGGAATCAAAGATATCAAGAGGTTTAACAAAGCATCACTAGATAAGTGGAAGTGGAGACTAGGAATGGAGGATTAAGGTTTATGGAAAGACAGTTTGGAGTCAAAATATAGATCTATGAGAACCTTGAATGTTAGAGTCAGAATGAAGTACAAATCTTGACAATGGATGGACTTGAAATATGTATAGGGACATGGTTTGATGCAAATGTTTAGTGCAAAATAGGATCAGAGACTAAGATACTATTTTGGAATGATAAATAAATAGGAGAAACCCCACTTAAGGATAAGTATCCTAGATTACATATGAACTTGAATAACAAGAAAGCAATAATCAAGAAGCTAGGGAGGTGGAATGCTGGTACGTCAGAGTGCAATTTAAACTGGAGAAGGGATTGGTTTGAGCGAAAAAGGCTTCAAGACACACATTTATACAAAATGTAACATAGAATAAACCATATAGAGAAATGGAAGACAATTGGAAATGCTTAGATAATGAGTCAGAGATGTACATGGTTAAATCGGTATATACAACATTGAAAAATAATCATAGTGTGGAATGAAATGACATGCATAACACATTTTGGAGTATAAAGGTTCTACCATCTCCACGACACTTTGCTTTGAGGATCTTGTTAGATATAAGGTAGTATTATCTAACGGTATAATATGTTGGACCATTAAATGGTTTATCTATTATTTGGAATACACGGTGCCAAAGAAATATAGTTGATGCAAAAAAATATATTCTACAGGCTTAGCGAAGAGCTTGGACTTCGTTGAGTCTCAAAATCTCTATTGTAACATTTAGGTTTTCAAACAGGTATTAATATCCAATTGAATGTATGAAATAATTGAAACGAAAAGCTAGAAGGAAGAATGCTAACAAGGTAAGTAATTAGGAGGAGGTAGATACAAAGCGATGAAGATGAATTTTGTTTAAGATCAATCTTATAAGCCTATGTTCATAACAATCTATGTAAATTTTGTATAAAGGTTGCAATATCATAATGTCTCCTATAAATATATATATAGACATCTTTGACGAAAAAATTATTAAATAAATACATATATATATATATATATATATATATAAGAGATAATATTAAAAATGTAAAATAAAACATTCAAATAAAAACTCATCAAATAAAATATGAGTAAGGATTCTTAGAATTTTAGAAGAAGAATGTGAAAAAAAAAGAAATATAAAAAAAATAGTAAAATTTATAAACGAAAATTATAAATAATTAAAATTTTAATTTATATATTAAATATGACTTTTTAACACTAATTCTTTTTAAATCGTTTAAACTCAAAACTTTTTCTTAAGTTTATAATTAGACGAGACTGTAAAAAACCTTAAAACTTCCAATACATACATTTCTTTTTCTCGTATAAAATTGATAAAATTAAACAGGATGTTTTAACGTCAATTTAGGTTTTTTTCATCAAGTGAATTAATTTTTCAACTGGTATAGTAATTGAACGTAATTAAGTTTCATTTATGTATCCCAATACTTCATACTGCTTCACAAGAAAGTAGAAGTTAAACTGTTCTGAAACTGCATAATCAAGAATTATAACTTATTGTAGTATCCATATTAAGCACGTTGATGGACTAGTCAACTAACATGATAAAAAAAATATGAGTTAAGTTAAATAAAATTTAAGTTAGAAATTATTTTTGTTCGGATCTACACAATCAAAAATTTTGTTAATGGAACATGGCTAGCTAACTCGGAGTAGGTGCAGTCAAATCTGTTGACCTGAACATTAAAAAAATGACTAACAATTTTAATTTATGCGACCTCATGACATTTATGTATTTTTTTCTTTGTCCTTGTTCTGACCCTTTTCATAATATGACGAACTTTTATATTATTTTTCTTAACGAACTTTTAACTTTCTTTTATTATATTAGACTCATTTTTTTTCCAGAAGGAAGCCTTCAAGTTATGATTTATGAATATATCATCACTAAATTATTATTTTTACTATATTAATTTAAAAATATGGTAATATTGATTGAATTTATTTAAATTTAAATTTTTTTAAATAATCAATTTAAAAAAACACTTATTTAAAAAGTAAATCAAATATATTTCACAAAAATAAAAAATTAATTATTTGTAAAAATAAACATAAACAAACACATGAAAAAAATACAATTACTCATTTTAAATATATAATTCCTTGTTTCTCCCTATTTTATTCTATCCTCATTGCATAAGACACCAAAATATTACTTATTGACTGAATAAATTGATTCGTAAAATGTTAGATACTTTTTCAACCAAAATTAAAGTTGTATTTTAATAATCCGCGTAACACAAGATTTTATTAAATTTTACACGAAAAACAATACACAGACACCTTTTAAAACTCAACCATTCATCCCATTTATATTAAAAGTAACTGTCCTTATTTTCTTTTATTATATAAATATATATTATATAATTTTTAAATATATTTTTACTATTTTAATATCTACATGTATCAACCCTCTATCACATATTATCAATAACACTGTCAATACTCGTAGAACAATATTTATCTAAGATTTATCATTTAGTTTACATGACAACCTGAAATTCAAGCTTTGAATATAAATTACATAAAGAATTATCCAGTAATTTTGGGTCCTAATAAAATTATTTCTTATGGAGAGCTAAGAAAAAGTCCAGAATCTACACCTACTTCATTTCACTTCTATGCCACCTTCCACTTATTTTTATATATTCCTTCTCTCCCAAGTCTCATCATTCAATCACACTTCCATCACAAACACAGCAACCTTAATCAAACCACCATGGCCACCCAACTGCTCTTCACACTGTTCCTTCTCTCTTTCACCCTCACCACCATCAAAGCAGAAGACACAGGCTTCGTGGGCACAGTGGATCCCAAATCCCTAGGCCTCGACAAGAAACAAACCCTAAGCCACTTTAGATTCTACTGGCACGACATCATAAGCGGCTCCAACGCCACCGCCGTTCAGATCATCCCGGCAATCCCCAAGTACAACACCACCAGCTCCTTCGGTTCCGTCACCGTGACGGACAACGCCTTGACCCTGGGACCCGAACTGAGCTCCAAGGTGGTGGGAAGATCCGAAGGAATCTACGCCCTGACGTCGCAGTCGCAGGTTACTCTGCTGATGGTCATGAACTTTGTGTTGTCGGAAGGGAAGTACAACGGGAGCAGCATAACTATCGTGGGGAGGAACGTGGCCTTTGAAGAAGCCAAAGAGTTGCCTGTGATTGGTGGAAGTGGGTTTTTCAAGTTTGCTACAGGGTATGCTAAGGCTAAGACCTACTACTTTGACCCCAAAACTGGTGATGCTACCACTGAGTACAACATCTATGTTTTCCATTATTGATTGTTCCATGCTTTGAATTTTCAGAGTTTTATTTTATTTGCTTTCTCTTGTTTTTTTTTTTTTTTTTTTTTTTTTTTTTTTTTTTTTTTTTTTTTTTTTTTTTTTTTTTTTTTTTTTTTTTTTTTTTTTTTTTTTGTTTAGATTTTAGTTGTTTGATATGAATATTTCTATCTTTTACTTTCTTTTTTTTTTTTTTCTTTCTTTTTCAA
>Ga0209489_105258_pt1 | contig 22705 bp, 6 predicted proteins | sample SiratrowhiteBW_FD_187527 | JGI IMG/M metagenome (GOLD analysis project Ga0209489, IMG submission 187527) | Root nodule microbial communities of legume samples collected from California, USA - Siratro white BW (SPAdes) (version 2) | ecosystem: Host-associated > Plants > Roots > Nodule | place: USA...
TTTTATCCAAAAAAAAAAAAAAACCCTTCTAGTATAGCTCTTCCATTTTTACTTTTTTGATGAGTTATATTTTGATTCTACAATATGGTTTAATAAGAAAGTATGGAGTTATTATTTAGTTTCTAAATGTGTTGAAATGCAGTATTTATTGTTATGTTTTACACATCATGAAATATTTTATGAATAATTTTATTTCTAACTTTTTTTTTACCAGTTGGAAAGTTTGTTTGACTTTATTAATAATATTTGATAAACAACCTAATATTTTCACAGTACCTAAAGAAGATGTAGACACAAAAAGATTGTTTGCTAACTCTCTTTTATTTCAGAAAATGCTTGATGTTGATGTGAGAGTTGCACCCTGAACTAGTTTTTATATTGGAAATAAATAAAAGAAAAAAAATTAATTTTATATTTTCTGTCGAAGAAATCTGGAAAGTAATTTGATTATAATAAAATGGAAAAGGAATAAAATGCAAGTAAAATAAAGGGGAAACGGAGAAAGATGCTACGTTTTATTTATTTTTGTGGGAATTATTATTATTATTATTATTATTATTATTATTATTATTATATATATATTTATATATTGTGAACATTTGTCAAAGAAGTAACGAACTAAAACCTGTAACTTTTATATTCTATATTCAATTTCTTAAGAGAGAGAGAAAAAAAAAAAAACTATTCACGAATGTATTGATATGAAACATGTGTAGAAATTACAAAACAAAAAGTATCCCATCCAATAGGGTAGACCCTATGCAAGTTGATAATTATAATTAATTGAGCAAAAACATTTGATTTTCGAAAACGGAGTCGAAATTTTAGAAAAAAAGAGTTAGTTAAATCTCTATTGGATCAAGACTGAATTAAACTAAAAATAATAATTATATTTATTTTAAATTCAAAATTTAAACCATATATTTTATCAAGTGACTTTGGATCAGTTTGACTACGTTGATTAGTCTAAATCCTATTTTAATATTAGTGTTTATTATTGTGTAAACTAATTTACAAATAAACCAACAATAATAATAAATATTGCTCATTGGAAATTTTAAACTTTAATACAATTTTTATATTTTATTAGTTTTAAATGGGCTGGCCCGGAGCAGAGACGGAACTGCTAGGCACCATCAAGCTTTTTATATTTGTTATTTGTTTATTTCATGTTTTATTATAATTTTTTTCTTTTCATGTTTTTTAATATAAGTATGATAGAATTTCTTTTATATTTTGATAAATATTTTATTTCTCTTTAATAAAGTTTATTGTAAAATAGTTATATATTTCTTAATTGGATAAAATATTAAATATCATTTTTATAGTATTTTATTTTATTATCTATCACTACCTAATTAAAATCTATAAATGATAAATAACTACATTTAAAAAAATTATACTATCATTTCTTTCATAAAAAACCTTGCTATAGATTATTTTACAATTAAATATTATGTAATAACATTTGTGAATACAGTAAACTAAATTATAAAAACATATGAAATAGTACAAGCACATTAGCGCTGTGTTTACGTTTTTTCTATTATGTTATTAATGTGTGAATTAGTTTTAAATTTAATATATATTTATCTATATAATTTATATAGTCTTTATGCTATTTTGTTTAAATTTAAGATATAAAATTTATTATTTTTATAGTTTTGGATATATTAAATAAATATTAAGTAAAATATGTAAAAAAAAATCTCATTTATATATCGGTATAAATCATAAATTAATAGTTTAAAGTTTGAGATAGACTAATTCCTACTCTATCCATTGTTTGTAAGGTTCTATCATACTTATAATCTTAAATACATGGATCTAAACAAACTCTAATGTAATATTAGAGAGAAAAACTATTTTGTTGATCTATTATTTTAATATTTAAAATACTTCATTAATATTTAAAAACTATGTAGTTAAAACATCGAACCCTTCATTAATGAACTTTATTAAAGCATGTAGATAGTTAAACAAAGATTAACAAGTCAATCGTGGTGATGGTTCCAAAAGTACACGTGAATTTCAACAGTCCATCCACTCATTACAGTCAAGCCCTTTGCACCAACAATTTCTTTTTTTCCCTTTAACCTATTATTCATTATTTCATATTTCTTCTTTTTTTTCTTTCCTTATGTTATTTTAAATGCTTCTTTTCTTATAAAGTGGAACAACCGTAGATGCAAGGGGACCTTTTTTGATAGGTAGTAAAAGTTATGGAGATAAATCTAAATAGACAAAGATAAAAAGTTTACAAGTTAAATGTAGAAATTTATACTTTGTTTTATTAAAAAGTTCATTTTTATATCTTTTAATCTGAATTATTTTTCAATTTAAAGACAGTTTAGATATCCTTGTCTTGTTATATTATGTTTCTCTTAAGTTAAGGAGATAAACAAGATAAACAACATGTTAAATTAATCATATTATTGGTTTAATGGTTTAATTTGTATTAATAAATATATTTATCTTTTCTTCTTTTTTCGAAGTTAAGAAAGATGTTACTGATGTAACTAATAATATTTTGGAAAAATTAATAGACAGTTCATATGTAAAGAAAATTAATTATAATATCTATTTAATTAGATATTATATTTGAGAAGAATGTGATTGTATTGTATTATATATCTGTATGCGTATGATTATTAAGAAATTGGGAATTTAAGTAGCATTTTGGGAGTATTTTTTATAGTATAAAAGTGTGAAAATAAAAATGTTATGGTTTTTTCTTAAGAAAAATGTATTCTTTAAACTGATATTGCTTAAGTAATAAGTTATAATTACATGCTTTTTTCATTACACTTATATATTAATAAAGACACTTTAGCAGTGACTTATAGTTTGAACCAGATAAGTTGATGTCATTTTCTCTATTCTAGAATAGATGACATTCAAATAATAAATATATTGTTATTTCTTGCTTAAAGACATCATTTAGTTTATTTTCTTTTACTATATTATCATTCCTTACTTAAAAATTAAATTATTTGAAATCATAGATATTCGGACTTCCTTCCATAATTGATTTTTCTTTTTATCAGTCTCATAAGTTGGAAATTTTAAAAGTGCACTTTAGGCTAATTGTGAGATACAAAGCAAATGTCTACCTAGTTATTACACAATCTTCATACCTCACTTGCATGTATGCATGTACAGAATAAATGTGGGACTGATTCGTCTTCCACCCCACATAGTGCATAATGTAGGTCACCTACCTCTATTTTCCTTCTCCTAAGATTGACTTTTGTTGCAACCTTATTCTCAACCACTCTCCAAGTAAGAATAAAATGTGTAGTTGATAGGTCCTTTATACTTCAAAATATGTCATAGATCATAGTTTACCTCCTCTAAAAGTCGTTGTATTTTTTTATTCCTTGACTTTACTATATATCATTCCTCTTATCTATTTAATCAAACCCATTTATCCTCCTTGTTTGGGGGTTTTAGTCATCCACCATTTCACTTTCCCACCCAAATCACTCCCTTCTTCATTAAAGGTCCGTCTCATTACCTTTATTCCAGTCACCATATTTGTCCACATTATCACCTTTATTACATGAATTTAAATATCTTTGGATACTTAATCATCAAAGGTTCTACACCCATACATTTGTCCTCCCAAAATTTGATTTTGGTTCCTTTTCTTAAATCCAATTCCAAGTTATTATCGAATCACATGCCTTGGTGGCCCTTTCCACATACTTGTCTTAGATCTTTTCACCATATGGATTCAGAACTACCACTCTCCACCTTATTTGGATTTCTCCACAAGCCATACTTAGATACTAAAATATGTCTCCATACCCCTTTCTCGTCAACTCCCAACCTCTATTTCCACTTTGCCAACGAAGTTTTATTAAAGGCCTCAATGTTTTTTATTCTTAATCCCTCCCTATTTTTAGGGTTGCACAATATTTCCTATTTTATCCAAGATACCTTACCACCTTTACCCTCCAACCCTACAAAAAAATTCTTTGAATATTCCTTATAGAGTTACAAACTCCCTTAGAGGACTTAAAGAAGGATAAATAGAATAATGGTATAGCTATGATTGTTGACTTGATAAGGCACACACATCCAGTAAAGGATATTACCAAGTAGAAAGCTTTTTATGATCTTCTCTATCATAGACTGTCAAAATACAAATTTTCTAGGATTACCTCCCACTTGTGTTCCTGGGTATTTAAATAGAATTTTCATGATCTTACAATTTAGAACCTTTAAAAACCTAACAATCTCACTTCTATCAATTCCTATCCCATCTATGTTACTCTTATGAAAATTGACTTGAAGCCCTAACCTCATTTCAAAGCATTTAAGTATACATTTAGTTACTATAATATTGTGCATATTCACTTCACATATAAATAATGTATCATATGAGAATTATAGGAGATTGACCTCTAACATTTATCTGTCAGCCACTATTAAAAATAGAAAGGATGTTATTGCATCACCTTCTAGTTTTTTTTTGGTTTAAATTCCTTATTAGTTCTCCCATTAACTAAGACAAATATAATGTCTTAATCCAACCTATCCATTTATTGCAAAAACTCAATCTATGCAACATATAATGTAAGAATTTCTAATTTACTAATATATATATATATATATATATATATATATATATATATATATATATATATATATTCAAAATTTACATTTATCACTACCCATTTTTTCTTTTTCTTGTTTAAACTCTTCAACTACCTCATTTGTTACAAAATAATTACTACGTGATACGAAGGCCGATGTTATCTATCAAAATAATTTTATTGAACACGCCTTTAAGTTTATTGATAAAGAGTTTAGAAATGATATTGTAATAATACATCTTACAACCAAATTGGTCTATATTCTTCCAAACTTAAATGATTATCCAACTTAAGAAACAATGTTATAAATGAGACATTATATGCTTGTGCTAGATAATTGTAACCTGAAATAAGTTTACTAGTTGTAAGATTTTTGGTTTAAGCACATTCTAATGATTCTTTATAAAGATTAAAATATACCCATTTGGCTTTTAAGGCCCCATATTACCACACTATGCCCCTAATTTCTTCATCCTCAAAGTGATTAGGGCAATGTTATCTTTGAGAGGTAGTGTAGGAAACTCGATATTATTTAGTTGGATATCCAAATCCTTCCAACCTATCATCCTAGTCTCAGAATACTTTAGCTTCATCTTTGACTATTGTGGTTCTTCACTCCACTCCCCCTCACCTGGTTCCTTTTAGTTCACTTTTAAGTCTCCTCCATTTTATCAATGAACGTAAAGATTAAGAGTTTAAGTCCTCCTTTCAGCTAGTTAAATAGCTTGATCACATAAGCATTCACTACTACTATACATCACTGCTAACTCATTTCTACATCCAATAAGATATAATATATGGGCCATGATTGTAACCAGATTCAGAAAAAAAAAGAAAGTTGAGTGGTATAAAGATTTTTTCTAAGATTAGCCTTTGTTATTGTCTCTGCAATAAATATATGTTTGACATGAAAATTGCCAATAAATTAAAATTCAGTTGATACATAGATTATTTGAAAACACGTTACATGGCTAGTATTCTCATACATTCATGCCCGTCATAACTAAATATTGCAATTTTAGTTCAATCTCTTCATTTTGTTTGGAATCTTTTCCACATAACCACGTGGAATTTTTTTATGAAATTATTATGGACTATGCAACGTTGAATAAAATGGATGGAAGAATCTTGAGATTATGTTGTTGTAGGCAATGATGATCAGGATTAGGCACTATTGCCCTATTCTAGTAGGGAACTAATTAATTTGCTTACACAACTGTTGTTATATCTTTGTTAACTTGTTAAATAAAGTTAGGGAAATGACGCTGTAAAGTGTGTTTCTTTTGTCTTGTAGCCTTAAAAGGAAATTTTACAAAGTTTGGTGAATGATTATGTTCAAATGACAATGTTGATTATAGTAATTTTCCCTTTGGAGGAAATATGCAAATACCTAACAAGGCCAGAGATGAAGACCAACTTTCATAATGTTGATCTTTGACTTTTTTTTTTTTTTTTTTTTTTTTTTTTTTTTTTGTTGAATAATATCTTTCACATAATGTTGATCTTTGACTCTCTTCAAATTCACATAATTTATATTCAAACAAAAGATTTGCATTCGTAATAGGTAATTAATGTGAATGGAAATGAGGTTATGTAACAGGGCATGGAAATAGAAATTGTTCTAAAAATATTATAGAAGAAATTATTGTATATTGTTCTGATATTTTTAGATTTTTAAAATAGGAAGAGACAATATAATATTTTATATTAAAGTGAATTAACATAATTTTTTTGAAAACATACTATAACATTTTTTAAACAATTAAAGGTTATTTAAAATAGAGGAAATAGAAAAAAAAAATTACAGGAGATTTTAGGATGAGTAACTGGAATTAATTATTATATTTAATCTCATTTATTAGCAACAAAAACCTGAAAGTTAGAAATTACTCAAAGTTAGCATATTTAAAAAACATCATCAAAGAAATTAAAAGTAGTTAAGTTTTATTTATATTTGAGAAAACAAATAATTTTTTTCTTATAAATGAGACGATGTTGTATATCATTATACTTTAAAATTTAATTTAGAATCTTGGGTTGGGCTTACACAAATATTGAAAATAATTGGGCCTGCACCTCCATATTTTACAGGGGAGGGATCTGTATTTCTTCCTGCACCTCCATATTTTTCTTCCTGCACCTCTAATAATTCCAAAAATACCAAAATATTATTCTAAAATTTATATTTTAGATTATCAAAATAAAAATATTTTTTATATTTTAGATTGCATAATATATAATAAAAAATTATATTATAAATTGTACAATCCATAATACAATTTTTTATATTCAAGATTTACACAATTTTAAATATAATTTTTTTTATTCTAGATTCTATAATACAAAAAATTGTATTCTATAATTTTCAGTCCAGAATATAAGAACATAAAGAGAGTATGACTGAAAAGAAATTAAAAGAAATATATATAAAGAAAGTAAAATAATATTTTTACTTCCCTTATAGAGGTACAGAAATAAACTATGGAGGTGCAGGAAGAAATGCTCGGGAGAGATATATTTTAAGGCATTCACTGCCCAAAATATGATCCTATTTCTAGCCTGGTAATCTTATCTTATAATTAAAAAAAAATGCAAAAGTTGTAGATTTGCTCTGTGCTTCAAAATTTAATTTTAGGATTAATAATATATTAATTTCTCTTTCTTTCCTTTAATTATTAAAGATAATATGACATGTAGTTTTAACACACGTTAAGTCTACGTTATTAACGCTATTTATTAAATAAGTTATTTTGATTTTAAAAATAGAGTTAAAAATGTCAGGACTTTGAGAAAATTTAATAAAAAAATATATTTTTTTAATATGATATACAATTTAAAATATTTTCTTACAAAAAAGAAAACCATCAATGAGAGAGAAAGGCACATTCTTTGAAAAAGATAATACAATAAAAAAATATCTTCATGTCCAGGAATGGTAATAATCAATAAAATATAAAAATTGGAATTTTTACTTCTTGAAGTTATTTTAAATGATATTTACACCTTATATAATTCTAAAATAACAAATATTTCTCTTTATTTTTAATAAAACAACACACTTATCTTCTTTCTTATGTTTTTCTTAATGTGATACTCACCTTTATTATTTGGTTTAAAAAGAATATATTTACTTAAATTAAAAAATTATGGAAATTAAAAATCAATGTTTTAAAATAAAAAACTAAAGAAAATTTTATTAAATAAATCGAATGATTTAATTTTATAAAAATTGTTTTCATCTTTCTTAAGATCTTATTTGATAATGTTGTAGTGTAGTGTGGAGACAATTCATGTATTAATAATGATTATCAATTCGCATTTTGTACAAAAATTAGTCGGGTAAATGATATAATATATTGTAAGTGATCAATTTTTGTTTATAAAAATTCTTTATTTTATATTTTAAACTTTTACTTTTACAATTTTCTATTTAAGTTTTACTCATTAAAATGTCATTTTATTAAAATATAAAGAATGTAAGTGTGAAAAAATAGCGAAACTTGAAAATTTTAAGACAGTTAAAAGTTTACAATTATTTTGGAGAAGTCAAATAGTTGAAATAAAATTTTGAGAAAACAAATATATATATATTCGCTTTAAAAAAAATTAGATAAAATTTTTTGGGAAAGTTATAAACCCTTTACCCTTAAAGCATCCGAAAATGAATAGGAATATCATATTAAAAACATAAAGTATGTGATGCAATTAATTCATTTAGAACAAAAGAAGAGTAAATTTCTTTTCAAAAACTAAAAGAATATGAGTGTAATTTCATTTAAATTGTGAAATTTAAATTGAACTTAATTTTACAATATTAATAATGAATCTTATTGTATAGACTGACTTTGTATGAGTGTAATATTATTCTTTTTTGTGATCCGTATCTTCATGCACTTGCTCAAAACAACACAGAATACAAAGTAGGATCAAATATGACAAAAATTGATTTCATTAAATAGTCTCATTCTCTGATCATCCACATTGCTCTTGTTTCTGCTATGTCCTCCATGTAGTGAATATTAACAATTTTTTTATTCCATTGAGTCCAATTGTACAAGTACATAAATAAAATCAACATCAATCAAAATAATCCCTTAAAATTCATGCTTTCCATTTGCAATAACAATGTAGATCGATCTTGGCTTTGAAACTTGACGAATAATATTAGGTACAACAACTCAAATTTTTTTATAACGAAGAGAGTTAGAAAGTGTCACAAGAAAAAAATTAATGTTCACGTTAATTAACTTTAATAGGGTTACCTCTATGAAGTTTAAACTTTAATTCAAAAAGACAATTTCATAAATTCTAGGAGATATGTTAGGTATGGGAGATTAAGAAACTCACGTAAACACAAATAACACTAGATGCTTTATTAAATATAACACATAATGTATAAGAAAATATCAAAAATATGATAAAAGAAGAAAATAATATATTATATAAAGGAAAACTTTGCTTTGACAATCATAGTTGGCATACAACCAGATGCCAACTACTAACATGGTTTAATTGTACACGTGGATAAGGATAAAACAAGACTTTTTTTGGACTTTTTTTTTTGAAGGAGATTTAGGGTATTTTGTTATAAAAGGGCATAATTAGATTTTAAGTATCTAAATTTAAGATTTAAAACGTGATAGGAGTCAAGTGCACCCATTTACATAAGGGAGATTTCGTGTGAGTGGTTGTGGTGGCGAGTGATGGTGGGAAACCATCGACGGTGACGAGCAATGGTGGTCAAGAATCAACGGCAGTGACAGCAGCTTCGGTGACAACAGCGGATACGACTACAGCGGTGACGACAGCAGTGGCGAGATTCAAGAGATCTAAAAGTCAAACTCACTGCTTCTCAACCCTTGATGGAATATGCTGGGCAGCGTTTTAGATAAAACCCCACACATGTAAACCCTAAAAATGATTCTCAGTACCATGTTAGAATATTTTTTATACGTTATTTATCTTGGTCACATCAGCACCAAATAAAGTTGTAAGTGGATGTATGTCACATATGGTTGTCAAAGTATAACTACTCTTATATAAATTATTCGTGAACAGATATAAATCAAAATACAATGATTATACAAAGAATTTATCAATAACACAAAAACAAATTACAAGAATGATTACACATATGTAGTACCAGTCCAACTCTTCATTTGAGTTAGATAAACTCAAGTATACATATACTAACTATATAATATAATAATTATATAATATAATAATAGAAGGTCTAAATCACTAAACAAAACAATTATCTAATAATAATTATGTCTGTGTCGTAAAAGATAAATGACCTCTATTAGACATTACGTCCATTAGACTCTATCATTAAATTACTTCACCAAATAAAGAAGAAGAAAAAAGACATAAATCAATTGACAAGTTTATGACTACTTTTCCTAACTCTTATTCATTTGGTTTCTTTTCTTCTAGATAAAACTTTCAACCAGGAATTAAATTCAGAACCATTAACTCTTGATGTTAGTAGACATCTGCTGTTTGACTTGAACACACTGCAAGACACTAATTTGGTTCAGACAGGATCAAACGTACAGCTAGAAAAATCTATTTTGATTCATTTTTCAAAATGAAGACATGTGTTGCAATATTCATGGCTGTATCAGTTCAGTATTTAAAATGAGCAGAGCTAAGAATAGACACAACTCTCATGCTTGCACTTGGTAAGGATAGTAGTCAATGCTAGACTTGACTAATGCTACTCAAATTTAATGTCTTGTTGCATAAGATCAGATCTAAATTCATATTGTGCTTAAGTTATATGAGGAAAGACTTAATTATGTTGTTAAGTTTCATTTCCTAAAATTTAGAGTGAATTTGATTTTTTAAATTTGAAGAAAAAATATTTTACTATCTTAAATTTAAGAGTACGTCTTTGCTCTTTAAAGATTTAATAGGAAGGATTAAAATGGTTTCTTAAAATTATTTTTAGTCATAGATAATAAAACTTGAGAGACTAAACTTTTATTTTAAAAAATTGTAATTTAGAATATTGCAATTAATTTTATATTACATAATAGAGATTTAGAAAAAGGGTGATAAGACAATTCAAGATGTAGTGATGAGAAAAAGAGAGTAGGTAGTGGCATGGATTTGTCGGTGCCTTCCCTTTCTCTCTTAATTTTTGTTTTCAAAAACCCCTCGTGAACAATATGTGAGAAATTTTTTACTTCTTGTTGGACTTTATAGAATATAACAATTTATAACTATCAACTCTTTTGTTTACATAATACCTTAACAATATTTGGGTTAATTTTTTTATAACTATTTCTATGGGAACAATAGAATTAATTATTTTATATTAATTTATTCATAAGTTAATTTATAAAACTTTCACAAATAACTTTTAAAGGATTTTATTTTTAACTTATGCAATGTAAAGACCTTTTTTAATTTTATAGGAAAAAAATTATGTTAAATGAAAAATAAATATTTAATTATTTAAAAATTATACATAATATAAAACCTTGATTTCTTTAAGAAAAAATATTAACAAGTACAAAATTATTTTTAATGATTCAATTGTCAACTCAAAACCGACACTAACTATTTTTAATAAATAAATATTTATGTTACTTAGATTAGAGTTAGTTTAGTTGATACTAATAGAGATCTCTCAATGTTTGTTAAAAATATTTATTTTAGGGTGTGTTTGTTTCGGAAGTTGTATTATTTAAGCAGATGGATTTAAAGGAGAAATTGATATTTATTTCTACCAATTTACAGAGAAAAGAGAGTGAATTTGCAGGAGATGACATCTCAACTTTTTCCCTCTAATGAAAAGATTTGAAGTGAAAGCCATATAAGCAATTAACGAAATACAAATTTAACCCCCGCTTTCACACTTCAAATGCATTGCTTGATATCTGCGGGTAGTACATAACTTCTTTGAAAACTTGCAAATAATTGATTATCGTAAAGGTAGAATCGATAATATGTTGTTTTCGTAATCAATTTTGAAAGAAACTTATAATTGATTATATATATAATCAATTATATAATATAATAATAAAATAATATTAAATAATAAGAATAAAAATATTAAATATTAAATAAATTTATATAATAAAATATTTAATAACAATAATACTAATAATAATATAATTATAATATAATAAAAGTTATATGTTTTTTATTTTTTTAAAATTTAATTAAAATATTATATATATTAACAAATTAATTATATTTAATTTTAAATTATTTTTAGTCATAGGGTAAATTTGTAATCTTATAATTTTATTCATTAAAAATAATTAAAATATTATTTATATCTATCACATCATTCACAAACTTTTATAAATTTTCTTCTCAAATTCTTTCAAATCTCACAATCTTTCTCTTAATCCAAACAATCAAAATTTTCATACTTTTATCTCAAATTCACTTTCTCAAATCTATCCCATAATCCAGACAAATTTTTAATGTCAAACTAATATTAATTAAGTTAACGATAACTAAAATACTAAAAAAATAAGTTTAATGTCGGCCTATTAATTAGTTAAGTTAACAATAACTAAAATATTAAAAAAAATAAGTTTACTGTCGACCTAGTTGACACTAATCTTATTTGTTTTTAGTATTTATATTTATTTAAATTAGTCTAAGCTAGACTGTTACTAATTTTATTTATTTAAGTTAGCGCCACTTAAGCTTATACTGAAGTATTAGTTAAGTTGGCGATAACTAAAATATTAAAAGAAACAGAATTAATGTCGGCCTAGTTGACATTAATCTTATTTATTTTTAGTATTTATATTTATTTAAGTGTAAGCTAGACTAATAGTAATTTTATTTATCTAAGTTAGTATCAGTCCAAACTAATTTATATGCTATAATTTTATGTACCTTCATAACACCGAATATAAATAATTGATCATTTTTAACCCTTATATCTATATTTAAAAATGACAATATGTTTACTCGCAATTTTCTTCTCTTACTTTTCTTTTATATTTATTTTCATCTCTTTCACTTACACACATCTTCTTCATCTACATTAATCTCCTTTGTCTACATTCACCTCTTTCATTTGTACTCATCTCCCTATTTATTCATTCATATTCATGTGCTTCATTTTCACTTTATCATTCATCCTTTACAATTTTTTTCTATTGTTTTGTTTGTATTTTATTCTGTTAAAGATGAAGGCATTGTATGCGAAGTTTTTTTAAAATTATTATCATCAGTGTTGGTCAAACTAATAAAAATTTAAATAACTTTTAAAATAAAAATGCATTAGCATAAACTTGACAATAAATTGCTTTAATGTAGTGGTGAATTAATGTTAACTTAGCTGATGTTAGTTAGAGTTGACCTTCAAAAGTTGATGATAATGAATTAGCATCTATAATTTTAGAGTTCATTGTAGGTGTGGTGCAAATCCAACGCTAGTGACTAATTAACATCAACTTTTATTAGTTAGTGTCAGTCAAAAATCAACATTAAATGTTTATTTTCTTGTAATTTATGAAGGTCACATGTGAGTGATTCAAGGATAAATAATGGGTGAATGGTTTATGAGAAATTACATGTAAGTGATTGATGTGAATTAGTTATTACTAGGGAGGTAAAGTTATACTTATTAATGTAATTTATGTTTTGAATTACTTTAAACATAATGAGATTCCAATTTCCACTCATAACCCTATTCTCTTAGAGAAAGGTATTATGTGGCGAGCATTTTTGCAGGTTTGAGAAGTATCTTAAGTCTTGTGAAGGTTTCCCAAAGTTATCCTAGGTTGTGAATAAGGTATCACTAATGGCTAGACATACATTTGATAGGTGTTACTTACTGGAATTTTTTGGAACTCATACATTTATATGAATAATCATTAAAAAAAATATTAATAATTAATTATCATACAATAGTATCAATATATGGTCGATATAAGTAGAGTCGCCTTAGCTGACTCTAATTCAAAGTTAAAATAGAAAACTTAATAAAATTGATTATAGTAAAGTTAGTGTTGGTCAAGTTAATGGTAATGTCGTTTAATTTTAATATTTATATTTTATATTTATTTAAATTAGTATCAATTTAACTAGTTTTAGTGTAATTTATTTTTAATATTTATTAATGTTGGTTTAACTAATACTAACATAATATATTATAATATTTATTAAAATTAGTGTTAATTATTTTATTTAATTTTAATATTTTTATTTATTTAAATTAGAGTATTAGTGTAATTTATTTTTAACCAATAATGATATAACTTGTTTTAATATTATCCAAAGATTCAAATTTAAACATGAAAAGATGTAGTGATCATTGTGAGCATAAGATTTCCCTCTCCACATTCAACTTCACTTATCACATTCTTTTCTACACAAGATTGAGACTCACCTACAACAAGAAGGAAAATTCTCTCTCCCACCAAGAATTGTTCTTGATCTCCAATTTGACCTCCTTCTACATTAAGTTCTACTGTAACATGCTTCGGTATCATAATCATATTAAGCAAGTATAAAATAATTTAAAGATATGTAAAACACTTAACACAATTCATAAACTACTTAATCGTAATTTATTAGATATTTAAAATATGAGATTATGGAGTAACAATATTAGAAAATAAAAATGAATTTAAAACTTAGTGGCATAATGATAACACATTATTTTACCTATACTAACTATTCACCTTATTTGGATTCAATCTAAACCTAATTTAATTAAAAATTAATGTCATTAGAAAATCTTATGTGAGCACTCCCACCACCCAATTAAAATTAATATAATTAAAATTTAAAACAAATTTCAAATTCAATTAAGAATTAATAGTCTTTTCTACATCATTTACATTTTTTATTGAATATGAGTTTTAATTTCAATTAAAATAAAATTACCATCCAATTAAAATTAATACAATTAAAAATTAAAATAAATTCTAAATTCAATTAACAATTAAGGTGCAATGGAATTGAACAAGTTTCAATTTTAATTAAAATAAAATCAAACTAAAACACTTTTAATGTATATCTCTTTTATTTCTTTTTTAACATTTCTCAAGTACTTTATTGTATTTCTTTTACTTATTTTCTTTGCTGATAAAAAGTTGTGTTTTATATATATATATATATATATATATATATATATATATATATATATATAAAAAATAAAATCTGTTATTCAATGTTACGATTTAACGATTTTTAACGATTTACGATTTTGTGACTTTGTCATGATCCTACTTATAATTTTAATTTTAACTATCTTGTGATAAAAAAAATCGATAAGACCATCCAATAAAATTGTAGAAATGTATGAGTGCAATTTTTTTTTCTTACAGATTATATGCTCCACCAAACAATTTTTCACTTTCTTGATGAGTAATACATTTCAAATAAAATCCAACCTTAATTATAATTAATGCAATTATCTTGATATATATGTTATCATCTCCCACACCACCCAAATGAAATTAATGCAATAAATTTATCATGTGTTTTCAAGCTTATTAAGCAAGTGTATACTTTCTTAAGAAATTGAGTTTGAATTTTAAAATAAGATCTACATATTACAATTCCAACCTTTACATCTTATTCATAATTTCTATTTTAACTATCTTACTCAATATTTATTATATTATATTTATTACATGTTGCTTACTTAAAAGCATTGTAAAACATGTAAATGAGTTTTGTAGATATTTATATTTTTGTTTGTTTCAAAAGTTTTTAATTTTAAATATAATATATAAAAAGAATTTTGTAAATATTATAGATAGGAAATTTATGTTTGTAAATCTTGTAAATATTATAGACAGGAAATTTATGTTTGTAAATCTTTAACGCACGTTTATTTTGATGATGTTATATGTATAGATTAATTTTAATTTATAAACAATTATCATTTTTTTATTTTTTTCTTTTATAATTATGAAAATTTCGGTCATGACCAATATAAGAATCTTGTTAAGATTATATGGTGAGACAAATAATCATTCCAATGAAAATTGAAACTTGTAACCAAACAACTTACATATTTAATTTTATAAGACTTTTTTTTTAGGTTATTAGTTGTAGATCTTAAATTCTATTTCTTAATATAAGTAAACAATAAAAAATAAATAAACAAATAAAATAAGTATTTGAAATATATTCCAATTCTTATATAAAACTGTTTAAGGCTTTCCTGTCTCTTTCTTCTACATCTCGTATATTTATGATTCAATTTCCTACATTATATAAAAAATTGAAAAATATGTATAAAATTTTATTCTTCATATATGTTGTTTTTAAAAAATAATACAATAATATCAAACTTCAACTTATTGATACTCTTCTAAAGGATAGACTTATTAATGAATATTTATAATGATCTCACATCTATATATAAGATTTGGTTGTTTAGGGTTTAATTATGAATATTTATAGTGATCTCCCATATAATCATAATATTTGGTTGTTGTAAGTTGGACATGCTTTGCTGAATTAAAAAAGTCAATTAAACCTATACCACACAAATAAACTAAACAACTTAAAAATACTGATAACTAACTAATTTCCTCGATTTAGCCATTAAAATAACGCAAAAAACATATTTAATATCTAAAAAAATGTGATAATTATATTTTTTATTTGATTTTGTGATAATATGTTATCATTAAGTTATAATTGTGATGACCAATCTTTAGAGATGATTTTATTATATTATAATATATTTAAGGATATCAATTTTGTACATTTTACCCGCAAAAATATTAATTAAGATGTTTAATCCTTTTGATAACTCCCTTTTTTTAATTTGTATTTTATAGGGTTACTCTGTATAAATAGAGAAATACAATATTTTTTTTATTCTACTAAAATAATTGTGAATTTTTTTATTTTCCATCCCATAATAAATATTTGTATAACTCAATTAAATATTAAAATCATTGACGAATATAATTAATAAAAGAGTAATTAATATGATATCAAAACTAAAAAATAACATATAAACAAGAAAAAACAAGTTCTTTTAAAAAAAGTCAGAAATTCAAAAGAGAAAACAGATCAAGTATCACTTCTATGTATCTTCATAGATCTAATTGATCATGATTCTAAAACCTATGAAGGTGTACTATTGAGGGCACCTAAGCTATATGACTTGAACACAAATGATTATGATAAACACACACATGCTACTTTACTGCAATGCTTATACTCACAGAATTTATGTGGAAGAAAATTTCAGTAATTAATGATGTATTATGTGTCTTTTTCTTCTAGTTACGTGTATGGTAATGCAAGCTGTCAAAGCAGTATGAATCCACATGGTGCACTAAATGCACCATGAGTTGATCCATCAAAAGGTCACGTTTGGAAGCCACATGATTCTGTCGTTAAGAAGTTTTCTCTCACAGGCAACTTGAAAAAGATGCTCAAAACCCTTTCTCATGGTATATAGCATTTTTCTTCTTTTCTATGAAGATTTTCATATATAAGCAGGTGTACATTCCATGGCTTCAAATATATATATATATAAATATATATTAATGTATATAAAGACCTCATCCAGCAAATAGTCAAAATCAATAATGCTAGGTGGGGACTTTATTATGTTGCAGAATGCAATATCTCCTAAAATCCAAGTCCTTTTAGTGGGGGCCAAAACTAAGCAAATTTGGTATTCACCAAATACACAAGCTGCAATGGAAACTTCTCCAACTCACTTTTATATAACATGGTTCGTGTTTAATATTTAAACCGTCAAATTTGTTAAATTTTGTTTTTATGAGTAATAACGAATATATTACAGCGAGCTAATTGAGTTGTTTAAACTCTTATACAAATAATAAAGAATAATAATAATAATGTAGAAGTGTTAACTCTTGGTCCTTCTTCCTACTTCTTTGTATTTATTATGTATTTGGGAATCAAAATTTATTTATTACATTAAAACTGAAATCTAGTCTATCCTAAGAATAATAGTATACATGCTTGTAGAAATTATTGTATCACTTCTTTTTGAAGAAGATAACATTCCAAGAATGTAAAGAAATGTAGCTTGATAATTTTCCTTTAACTTCTAGCAAAAGTTCTGAATAATATAAATGATGGAGACGCACACGCATGACAGTAACACAATTTATTTTTATCAACTGCATTGAGATGATTTAAAATTAACTAGTATTGAATGCTCATATACTTTTAAAGCTCTTGATTATACTCACTATCAAACACCAAAATTTTGCACTTCTTTATTTTTGTGCATCAATAAGAATTCACAAAGATCAATTATTAGACATTGTTGTACCATGATATCAGTACAATTAGGATATTAGACGAATATCTCATTTCATATACTTATGTTATAAAGATAATGTTGAATCTTGAGTCTAAGTTATGTTTTAGATTCTTTAGATTGATTTTAAGCAAGTAATTTCGTTTAAACACCATATTTATTAATAACCTAGCCCAAACTTTGATCTATGCTAACATAAAAACTTCAGTTATATCTACTATTCTATTTCTAAAAATAATTCCATTTTTATATGTCCATATTCCCCAAATGTTAGTTATCCAGATACATCACCACCTCTTATTGTATTTATTGCTCACCTAAGAGCTTAAAGATAAAAGTATATATCCATCTTCTTATAATAGCTAGACAACCTTGACATCTGTCATATGTGTATAACAACCTTATAATTAAAGATAAATGGTTGACAAATTTGTCAGCAATCTTAGCAATCTTATACATGATACATGTTTTACTATATTTGTTCTCCTACTTTGTAGATTATCTACTCAACTTATTATTATTTGTTGGAAATCTCACATCGACTAGAGATGAGACCTTTCAATAATTTATAAATGGATTCAAACCTCACCTTACAAGTCAGTTTTGTAAGGTTGAGTTAGACTTAAAGTCCATTTTTGATATGGTATCAGAGTCTGTCCTAATAAGTTTGTTAGGCCTATCGGGCAACCTGCTATCCGGCCACCCTTACATATAAGTTTCACGCTCGAATTGAGGAGTCTCGACATAAGAGCGGTATGTTAGGGATCTCACATTGACTAGAGATGAGACATTTCAATAGTTTATAAGTGGATGCAAATCTCACCTTACAAGCCGGTTTTGTAAGGTTGAGTTAGGCTTAAAGTCCATATCATCAAATCCAAACCCCTTCTTTTTTAACTTTCTATAAGTTGATTTCACGGTATATTCTTGTGTTTCATCATCACTCCATACCCACTCATCATCTCAATCTCTATAGGAAGTGTTCACATCTACCTCTTTTACTAACTCAGACACTATAGTTTTCTCCTACTCAAATCACTCTCTTTTTCAGTATAAAGTCCAATTTCATTGGTCACCATTCCAATATCTAGATTCCTCTAGTCTACTTTCCTTTAAGATTACATTTTTATACAACCTTGGATACTTCTCCCAAATGAAATTTCATAATTCACTTATCTTCCCAAAACTTATTTTATTTTCCTCTTTTCCATCTTATATATTTGATTTAGATCTTTTAACTCATTCAAAGCTCTCCATGATTTATACTTAGAATCTAGAATGTCTTTTCACAAACTAGATTCATCCTTTCCAAGTCTTCACTTCCTTTTTTCTAAAAGGGACATGTTGAATAATTTCAAATTCTTTATTTCTAGTTTGCCCTATTCGCTCATTTACATATATGTTTTTACTTTACTTACACAATTTTCCTTTTTTAATGATCTCAACTCCATAAAAAGTCTCTCTATATTTTTCTATTTTTTTTTTCACATTTGTTGGTATTTTAAAAACTGATATATAATGAAATAGATATTACCGATTTTATCAGTATGATCTTATCAACAAATGATAAATATTTTGTTTTCCATAGTACTTACATATTATTTTATTTTTATGATTATATCTTCACAAAATTCTTTCCTTCTATGATTTAGCCCCACTAGTATATGCAAATATTTAAGAAGTACATTGATGATAATACAATTCAAAATAGACGAGAACATTACCACCATTCTATTATAAAATTTATAAAGTTCTATATTTCTTTACTTTTATGAAAATTAACCTTAAAACAAAATGTTAACTCAAACTACAATACTCGTTATAATTATTGTATTTTCTCATTCTACTTTGCATATGAATAAGATATTATCTAAAGTCGTTATAATTATTGTATTTTCTAATTCTAATTTGCATATGAATAAGATATTATCTAAGAACTGCAACCTAATAATTCTTATCCATCCTAATTTTTCTATAAATCCTTTACTCTCAATCTATTTAATCATTCTTGCTAACCTTTCAATTATTATAAAAAATAAAAAAGGGGTTAAGGGTTTCTTTATCTTAATCCCTTAGTTGGTGTAAATTAGTACGTTAAATTACTACACGATTCGTCAATAAGTTAAATTTAATTAATCATTTTTGGTTGAAACTTCTAGGTTTTTTCTATCTAACTTGACTAGATTTTTTAAAAATAAAAAGATTAATTGACAACATTAAAGAATTAATTTGGTTTTCATTCAACGTTAATAACAAATGCCAATCTATTAAATGATCTTAATATATAGTTCAACTAGTCCCCAATTTGCCACCGAAAACATCTAAACTAAAAGATTAAAAAAATAAAGAAACAAAGGAGCTTTCATAGCTCCCTAGCTAGCTATTTTTTCTTGGAACTACTACCAAAACCGAAAGCTTCAAACAATAATTCTAGGTTTTCCTGCTCCTCTGCAAGAAGCAAAGTGCACGCCAAGTTGTATAAAATTATATTTCGTGTTAATAATGACACGTAATGATGTTTGAATATGAGGAATTTTCTTTTCTTTTTTCTTGGTAATGCCCTTTAATAGGGCATATAGGCATCGATTATAGGGTTAGGAAGGTACGTAGAGTTTTGAAAAAAAAAAATGTAATATTACATAATATAAATGTGTGTGTAGTAAAAATGGTCCCATGTAAGAAAGACAGGTTCATTTTCTATTTCTTTTCCCATAATGGAACACATGAGTCTTGAGGAGGGTTTAAGTTTTTCTTTTTCATATTTATCCCTTTACAGCATAGATGTTACTTGCAGTACCACCGAATGAAAATATAAATTAAACAACTAACCTGAAAAGAAAAAAAAAAAGCTTTAGAGAAAATTATCACATGAGCATTAATTATGACGAATCAAATTTTCCAATGTATTGAAAAAATAAAAGTGGACATCTTGTTGAAGTTCTAGAAGGTGAGAGAGCGAAATTGATCAAGTTGTATATTTGCATTTCTATATTATAGATGTGTTTTGTTCTTGAAATTGCTCGATTATGAGATCAGAAGGTGTACATGGTTGCTAGCATAGATTAATGTACAGCTTTAAATATTGACTTTTAAAAAGAAAAAACTATTTTTGTTTGTTTTCTTTTCCTCCCACACCTAATTAAGTGAAGTCATGCTCAAAATTTATTGGATAATATATATATATATATATATATATATATATATATATATATATATATTTTTTTAGATTTAAAATGAATAATCTGGTAAAAAATGACAATAATTGAAAATATTAAGTCCAATTTAAAGATATATATCACAGAGAATAGAATGAAAGGAATAGACAATTAAAAAGATTAACTATACCAATAAAGATGAAAGAAACGTGAAATGATTGAGATTTTTTTTTAACTGGATATATAAGAGATATAAAATGAACATAAAAAAGTAAAAATATTTAAAATGTCTAATGAAGATATTGTAATTATCACTCAGCGATCAAAGTTTTATGTTATTGTTTATGATATTTTTTAAGTAACTATAGAATAATTTTTAAATATTTTGAGAACATTTTTTGGTCTTTTTTTTCGATTAATAAATAGGAAAAATATTATATTTTATATCTATTGCCTATTGAATTTTGTACAGGTATTCAGCCATGGTATATTTCTATATTATCTCTTGCTCTTTAAAATTACGATATTAACTATTTTAAAAGGGTTTGAAAAATAAATTTTTATAATTAACTCGAGATGTTTTTCATCATCGAGCTATTTCCTGCAAAATTTATATTAAATTCACCTTGACCCGACTTATTTTGTCATTCTTAATCATATTTATTTATTTAAGTTTATTAATCAAATTTTTGTGGTTTCAAGATATAGAATTTAAATTTTTTGTTTGAGGTTATTAACTAACGTAGGTAGTAATGAGGTTATTAAATTTGGCTTATGGTGGGACAGTTGCATAATAGAGAATATTAATCGCGATATTAATTTCGTGTTTCAATTTGTAATATGAATTTAGTTTCTTCAACATGCGTCTAAAAATTGTCAAGAACACATGTTTTGATTTTGGCACAGTATTTGGTTCAGCAACTAATGCTTCTCTAGAACTTTCTTTTCTTCTATTAAGTCTAAATTAATAAATATGTTTAAGTTACTAATATTAGAGAGTCGTAATTAGTGTTGGTTGTGGGCATAGAGGCCTATTTATATTTTTTTTAATTGTTCCTTCTTTTAGTTTAATATTGTTTTCTTATTTTATATGAGCCAAACCATAGCATAATTAAAATCAAGATGAATAGTGAAAAAACGTTTTCTTTTTAGTGGTGTATTAATGTTAGAGAAAATTCAAGTCAAAGTCTTTTACCATACAAAGAGCTTAAATTTAAAAAAAAAAAACACATAATTGTTATATTACTAAAAGATGAATATTTTTTTATTAACTAAAAAATATATTAAATATAAAGAACAAAGGAATATTTCAATCCGTTTACTTATTTATACTAGAAAGTGTATTAAAAAAAAACTCAAAAAGATCTACAAACCAATCATAAAACCTTTAATTTGTGTTGCAAATCATCAAAATAAATCTCTAATATATCTCAGTTGTAAGTTATAACTAGTCTTATAACAAAACATATTAAAATCGTATGTTTCCAAAGTTTAGATTATGTGAAACCAAATTTTGTCATCCCCAGATCCCAAATCAAAAGATTGGGTTAGTATCCCTAAGCCAGAAGAAGGATGTTAACTGATTTGTAGACTACAATTTACAAGTTGGTCTATACTAACATACAAAAATTTCAATCCCTTTACCACACCAATTGCTGTAATTATTCTTTTATTCCAATCATGGATGCTTGCATACATAT
>Ga0209489_105259_pt1 | contig 22701 bp, 16 predicted proteins | sample SiratrowhiteBW_FD_187527 | JGI IMG/M metagenome (GOLD analysis project Ga0209489, IMG submission 187527) | Root nodule microbial communities of legume samples collected from California, USA - Siratro white BW (SPAdes) (version 2) | ecosystem: Host-associated > Plants > Roots > Nodule | place...
TTTTAACAGCTGTGAAAAACATAGCAGAGAAAAAAGGTGGTCGGGGCACAGCTGGACTTCAAAAACGGCTCAAAAAATCTCACAAAAGGCAAACCTGCAATTTCTTTTCCCTTTTTTTTTTTTTTTCTTTATTTCAACAAAAAATAAAAAATAAAAAACACCCCTGATGACGTGTCCAAGATCTTCCTTGGGCCTTTTTCTTTTCACCGTTCCTCACACACTACTCCAACAACGATCCCTCTCTTCACCCTTCTATGCACGTCCATTCATCTTCCTTCAACAGCACCTTCATCTTCTCCTCCTCATTCCTTTGCCAATCCACCATGTTCCTCACTCTTCTCTCCCTCCAATGATGCCTCTCACAGGTACCTTCTTCTTCTGCATCTCCCACCCTTCCCTTCTTCTGTCGGAATCTCATTTGTCCCATTTCAGATTTTGATCCAAAATCCCTTTTTGATCACTTTGCTCGCCCTTTCAGCTCACTACTTCTGTTGGGTCACCCTCTATTTTTGGTTTTGGAACTCTTCTCTGCTTTAATTAATTAACCGTGTTCGTGTTGTATATGACGTAAATAAATATATAAAATGTGTGTTTTGTTCTTGGAGTATCACATTGGGTTCTGGGAGGTATGGTTCATTGAGTGGAAGTGATGGGGAGTCTCACGTGGGTTTTATCTGTGCTGGGTTTTGCTTAATTTTGATGCAAAAGTGAGTTCCTTTTTGGTGAATGCATATACTAATAGAGGAGTAAACAGTGGATGCACTAACTGATCCAATGATAAATCATCATGTATGGTTGGTTTGATAATTTTACAATAAATATTTTAAAAGTTGTATCAACAATGAGTTGACAGTGTAAGCTTTTTTGTACTGATAATGTAACTTTTACGATAATTACCTCAGAATGCAATTGCGTGTTGATGGTTTTGAATGGACTGATGGGGATTCTAGTGGTTATATTGGTATTACTTCGTGATTTGCGGTTGCACTTGCTTTGATATGTCTGTATTTGAAGCAGAGGTCATTGATTTTTGGCTCGCTATTGCTTTTTCCTTGTTCAATAGATCCATTTGTTTGAATTGTTGCGAAGGAAACATTACGACCATGCAGATTCATTACCGATGGTTTGATTCTGAGGCTAAAATACGGTTGTTATCTAATTGTATATCCAGTCCCTATTGCAATCAGTAAGCCACTTACAAGGTGTTATCAGCTTGCTGACCCTGGGGATTTTGGTCTGAGTGAATAGATAACTTGGTCTCAAGTTTGCAAGATGCCATATTATATACAGAGACTTTATAGGCTATGCAATGCCTCCTTTTCACCTGATGGACCTGTGTCGGAAGAGGTCATTGAGAAAGTTCGTGAGAAGTTAGGTATATTTTCTTTTTGAGTTGTTTATCTTGCTTTTATATTCGTTTTTATGGTCAACTTTTAGAATGCTTCATGCTATACAAAAAGAGGTAGTTCTGGATTATTGATTGTTTGATACTTTGTCAATAACTTCAAGCTTTCTTTGTTGTCCTCCCTTTTTTCCTCTGGATCACTTGTCTCTATGCTTTTGTCAAAACCAGTTTAGGGTATTTGTCTTTCTAGGAGTTATAAGCTCAAGTTTAAATTTTGAGGGACAGCACTGTAAGCCTGCTTGTAATATTTTTTTTTTTATTCCTTCTCCTTTTGAGGGTAGAATTTGGGTCACACTTTTATGTTTAAACTTAGGATGAATTAAAGTTGAAGCTTTGTGTTAATTCAAACTTTTATTTGTCGCTATGAATTTACTAGCTGATTATCTGTTAATGGATAACGGAACAGATTATCCTTTTGAAATATATTCTTCTGGTGATGAACTGTTGGGTAAAATTTGTTTCACTTGTGAATTTAGATAAGGATTTTTGTTAGTAAAGCTGTGGAGCTATGTTTTTGAGGTCAGGAAAAGAAGGATTTATCATAAGTTGTATGCTCAAAGTGTGTATTTTCAATGATTTTCCTTCATCTTGAGACGTGCCTGCATGGTTTATAGTAATAAAGAATTAACACATATTACTACTAATACCTTTATGATTTCTCTTAGTTCTTAGATGACTTTGATCCTGCAGCCCAATAATTTTTATGTCTAGCCGATATTTTATTGATAACATTACCATAATGTTTCTACAGAGAGAATCAAGCCATCAGATGTAGGTCTTGAACAAGAAGCACAACTGGTTCGGAATTGGCCTGGTCCAGTACTTGAACGTAATGGGGGCCATCAAATATTGCCACCTATAAAATATTTGCATTTGCATGAATGTGACTCCTTCTCTGTAAGTAAAGTCTCATAACTTCAGATCATGTTTATATTCTGTTAGAAATTTTTATAAATTTGGGCCTTATATTTGCAATACTAACTGAAGTTTGATTTGCTTAATCTTTTGCAGATAGGAATTTTTTGCATGCCCCCCTCATCTATCATTCCTCTCCATAATCATCCTGGAATGACAGTGTTGAGCAAGCTGTTGTATGGCTCAATGCATGTTAAATCCTATGATTGGATTGATGCACCTGGCTCTACCGATCCATCTGAAGGTCTATTTTCTATAACTTCATATATTTTACTATTGCTCTGTTCATTTTTTAATCCTCTGTATTTACATGCGAGTGTGATTGATTGCCCTTCCTTGGCTTTACCTTCTCAAAGAACACGTAGAAGAGATGGTAACATTATGCTAGGCATCACCAAAAATAGTCCAATTGGACAACTAAGATAAAAACAGGAGTGTAATAATTAGTACAGAGATCAATGCACGGCATATGACCTTTGTTGATTTTATTTGGTATCATTTGGAGCTTAATGAAGAACATGTTGTGAAAAGGCTAAAGATATCATGGCACTGTAAAGTAAACGTGAATAAGAATAAAGAGTTGTTCTTAGTTACTCATCTACTTCCTCATCTATTACTCTGTACTATTAAGTGCTTTAATTTGTGAGGAAATTATAATGGCTTGATAGAATACTCTTGACCATTTTGGATTTATATCAGGGTTACAGTTACAATATTCAAACCATAAACTGTAGTGATTTTTATCCTTTCTTCATCTGCTAGTGTGTGTAACAGAACAAAGACCAAACAAAACAGACAAAGTCATATTTTGGGAACTTACATACTCTTAATATTGAAGCCTAGCAAGAAGGTCTGAGTGACAAAGTTGGAGTAATGTGTGGATATGTGTGCATATATCAGTAACACTTACTGAATATGCTATCCAATTCTAGGTAGGTTATATGTAATATTCATTTGTCAATACAAATTCTATTTCATTTCACATATAACAGGCTCTTTCACAAGCACAGATGAATGTGATTGGGAAATAAACATTCACCTAGAATTTTCCCAATCCTTGTTATATATTAATGTGACTTAAGTTCCATCATAATTCCTTAAATTTCCTAAAATAGCCTGGATAAACCCTGAAAAGTTTTTTCCGAGATCATGTTAAAATTATCTTATATCATTATCTAATTAAAACTGAAATCCTTCATTACATATAAAATTCTTCAAGAATATTTTGAATATTTGAAGGTCTTGCAAAATTTCTAAAATTTGTTCTTGAAGTTTTTACTTTAAAGTGAATATATGTATTCCCCATACATTTGTAACTGTATCTGGGCCTCTAATCTTATTGAACGCAATGTGGACAAAACAAATCTATCCAATAAAATGAGGTCCTTCTCAAAATTGAGTTGTTGGATTTGAGGATTTAAAATTTCCTTTGTGAAACATTCCACGAGGGAAATCTTTTTGAATATGAATGGCTTCTGATCCTTTATTTTGCATGTCATCTTCTGCATGTTAGATAGTTTTTATTTTATTGATTTACTGATTATTTATAAATGGCTTTCATGAAGTGAAACTAGTTATTCTTAAATCTCTATCTTGATTTTATTTTTTATCTTCCATTATTTGAGCTTGATTGGCTTCTTCAATACCAGTGTGAACATCATTTATTGGAGGAGAATTTCAATCTACACGAGTTTCATCTTCTAAACTACTTGTGTCACTTCAAAACATTTATTCCTTTTGAAAAATCATAGAGTATAAACAATAATCTTTCGAGTTCTTCTTAATGCCTTATTCTGAACAATTTAGATTATTGGCTGTTATCAATGACCTAGAACACCAGTGCCAAAGGATTGAAAAATGAGGGCTAAGAATTTTCTTAGAAGTTGACAAGTAAAAAAGTCTGGACTTTACTAATTTGCCATAAAACGTAAAGTTGTTGGTCGTTATGTGGAAATATAAGCTGTTTGTTCTTTTACTAGCAGGCATTTTTATAAGCACTTTAGAACTTTAATGGCCTGGAAACAATCTTCTGTTATTTTTTTAATCCATATTGTATGTTAATACAACGTTTATTTCTTTCATAATTTACCTTAAAATTACAAAATATCCCAAAAAACCGAACTAAAATGCCCCAGAGGTCCTTCTTCACGAAGGTAGGGAGGAGGGTAATTATACACGGCCTTTCTCTTGCATATGTAAAGAGTGTTTCCTGATTTGAGCTCACGACCTTTTGGTCACCGAGGCACAACTTTGCCCACCCAATTACATCAGGGTTATCTAAAACCAATGTTATTATTATTATAACTAAACCATTTCTGCTATAAAGTCATACTTTTGGCTTACGTGTAAATGTAAAAGAAACATACCATATTTATACCATATGTTTCCCTGACTGTACCTATGTTACTTCAATTAACTCAGAATATTTAGCATAACTTTGCAAGTCTTTAGTTTCACTTTATCTTCCCTGGTTTGGTTCTTGTTGGACATCGAGGTTGTGAGAACTCTGCTAGCCTCCCTTTTGGCCATTTGATAGAAGATTTGATGTGTATGGAAAGATAGCATGCATAGTAATGAACTAAACTGATTATTTTTGTGATGTACATTTACCCTTCTGCCACTAAACTGAACTAGAAAAAAATGGTAGTCTTAAAGCTTAGTTTTAATTATGGTTGCGTTCATCAAAATGTTTAATGTGATTTAAAGCAATTCAGCCAATTAGTAGGCTTAGAGTTCAGTATGGAAAGCAACATAAAGATTTTTTTTCTTTCGAATTCTTAAATTTGAAAATTTGTTTCTGTCTATTTGTTTATTGGGATACAGTTGTGACAATCTGTCTATCTCTTGGCCATTATCTTTTTCAATATGCAAGTTAGTGATAACCTAGAATCAATGTGACACACCAGATATCAGGAATACATGAAGTACAGAGAATTCTCTCCCTTACACAGTTATATATGAGAGATCTGAACTCCCCTCCCAATTTCTACTCCAAAACCAAAGATTGATTTCTTTTCTGTTTTCTGTATTATATATACGCTTGTCTACCTAATTGTTTGGGTAACCGTTTTCTAATGAATTTGCTGTGAAGTTATCTTCAAGCAAAGACTGAAATAGCTTCAAGTTCTACTTGATAACACCTACAATTTTTCTATCCGTTGTTACCATACTACTATCTCACTATTTTACCTGAGTCACTACTTATGAAGCTATAATACTATCATACACGACTTTACAGGATCGCCAGCAGTGATATAATCTACACAATTTCTTAGTGCAGAATGGCCATATCCGTATTATTGAATTCATATTATGATATGACCAGTATGGCACTATCAGTATTATGCCAACCAACTTGATGGGCAATGACTGTGCTTCTGCAGTTCCACTATTTTCCCACTTGTTCTTTTGTCACATTATCTATTTGACCTCATTTTTGAATAATATTCTGAACATATATTTTATATTCTATAGCCACAATGATATCAGCTCAACCGAGCATGGCGTCTTTTCTACTTCAAACACTGAATATGCAAGTTGCAATTACAATGTTAACTTTTCCTTAACTCTGGTCCGGAATAGACAAGGCAGAGTTATATTATGAAGGCATATGAACCTGATCACAGTAAAATCAAACTAATTATTGATACCATGATATATTACAACTTAACAAGAAATCCGTGATCTGCATTGCAGAGTTCTACCCTTTTCTTGTGATCAATTTTCCTTCATTTATATAACCTGTCTCATTCTCCCTCATTTGGTAAATACTAATAACCTTTTTTCTTTATTGTCTGACCCCAAAATTTGTTAATCTGTGATTAACAGCTCGACCTGCAAAGCTTGTCAAAGATATTGAAATGACAGCACCAAGCCCCACAACGGTTCTTTACCCCACCAGTGGAGGAAACATCCATTGTTTTAGAGCTATAACTCCTTGTGCTATCTTTGACATATTGTCACCCCCTTACTCTTCAGAACATGGAAGACACTGCACCTACTTCCGGCGATCCCAACGGAGAGATCTCCCAGGTAATCTGATTTATTTTCATCACCAACCTTTGGAATTCTGTTCTGTTAATTACATTGCAGCATTGCCAACCTTCATTTCCACTGCAGTTAATGTTGAGTTGGATGGAGTGACGGTTTCTGAAGTGACTTGGTTAGAAGAGTTTCAACCTCCTGATAACTTTGTGATCCGGAGAGGACTGTACAGGGGTCCAGTTATTAGAACTTGAAAAATTTTCTTGTTTGATGTGTCTTACACCAAAAGAAAATTGGCTTATGTTTAGAATACAACAAAGGGAACAATGGAATGTGCAATAATTATATTCTTTGTCTATTTCTGTTAGGCACTGGAGTGTGTACATAATAATATGCACTAGTGTAATCTATTTACAGACCTCAAAAGTAATCCAGTAGAATAGTTTCGTAATGTTGAAATAGCACTTGTAAGTGACCATATCAAAATCTGTTTTCATGGAGAACAAGAGGGTGTTCTGATTTGGTCACTGCTTGTAGTAACATTGTGTCATTTTCAGGCCTTAAATAGTTGTAGCCTCTAGTATTGGGCCTTATGTTCAGTCAAAAGAAAAAAAAAAAAAGTTGGTAACAACTAAGCTATTAAGCCTACTTTGTAAGAGTTTGTTTGAATTTATTTTATGATATTAATAATATTAATTACTTTTATACGTGGTTGTGAGAATTTATAAAATTATTTATCATATGTCCGTAGGTTATTGTCAATTTATTCTATATATGGGATACTTGTAAAAACTCTAATTATTTAGATAGCACTCTATAACATGTTTCAAATGTACAATTGGATTTTAAATACAAAATTAGAAAATTGTCTTCAAATGGATCCTTAAAATTTAGGATGCTTCTTCTTCCTACGTCTCCATGCTTTTCTTGCATCCCATATTTTTAAAAATATTTAAAATATTTTTTTAAAATTTGTAGTTTAAATTGTATAATCTGAAATAAAAAAGAATTATATTTTAGATTATGTAATTTAGAATTTAATCTTTTAGGTTCTGGATTATATAATTTAGAAAGAATTTGTATAGTTTGAATTATCTAATTTAAAATATAAAAAAAAATGTATCCTGAATTGGATAATTTAAAATGTGATTTTTTTATTTTAATTATGTGATATAAAATAAGATTTTTTTTTTGTATTTCATATATTCTAAAATATAAAAAAAAATTGGTTCAATGTAAGGTGAAAAGAAATTAAAAGATAAAGAAGATGAAAAGAGTAAGGCTTTGTTTAGTTGAGGGAGTGAATTTGAGAGGATAGATTTGAAGGGATTTGAGTGGATTGTGTGTGAATGGTGGGGTTGTTTGGATTAATGGATAGATGATAAGATTTGAAGGGATCAGTTATGAAAATTTGAGAATAATTCGATAGATGTTATAGATTTATTTTTATTTTTTTAATTGATATATTTCTGAAATTACTAATTGACCTTTGTGGAATAAGATGGTAAAAAATTGAAATGAATTGTATTAAGTTGATTTTAATATAAAAAATATAGAAACTGAATTAACTTAACTATATATTTTTCAGTAAGTTAATCATCAATTTAATAATTTTATATTTAAAAGAAAATAAAACTATTTTTAAGATGAATAAAAAAATATTTTCTCTCCTCAGTTTCATCTTAAATATTGAATCAAATAAAGAGACAAAAATATGTTTTTTTTTATTTTCTTCAATTAAACATTAAGTAAACATGTTTTGTCGATGAAAAATAAAAAAAAGAATAAATAGAAAACAACATAATATGTATAATACACTTTTATTATTTCTTTATAAAATAAACAACTTTTATTTATTTAATTATTTTATGCAATAATATAATTATGAATGGATATGGATTATATTGAGTATAAATAGATTGAAGTGAGACTAAATTATATTATAGTTGTCTTGTCTTAGAAGAAAGGAAAGTATTATGAATGAAAACAAATATATATAATTATTAAAATGAATTATTTAAAGAATTATGGTTCAATTAAAATAGGTATAAATCAGTCTAATTTTCATATATAATATATATTATTACAATAAGTATACATCAATGCTAATAATTATTTATTGTTTATAAGGGTATTTCATAATTTTTACCTCATTTATGAGGGCTATTTTGTAATTTCAAATTTCATCTCTTCAAATTTTTTTATATGATGGAAGATGTCATCCTGCAAATCCCTCCTCATCCATCCTCTCAAATTAGGTCAACCAAACAGCCTTCATCCCTCAAATCCATCCTCTTGAACAGTAAATCTTTTCAAATCAGTTCAACCAACCAATCAGACACTAGGACTTTGGTTAGGGGAGTGAATTTGAGATTATAGATTTGAAGGGATTTGAGTGGATTGTGTGTGGATGGGAGGGTTATTTGGATTAATAGATGAATGATAAGATGTAAAGGGGTTTGAGGGGATTGGTTATGAAAGTTTGGGATTGATTTGATAGATGGTATAGATTTGTTTTTATTTTTTTAATTGATATATTTATAAAATTACTAATTAACCCTTGTGAATTAAGATGATAAAAAATTAAAATGAATTGGATTAAATTGATTTTAATATAAAAAATAGAAACTGAATTAACTAATTAGATATTTTTTAGTAGGTTGATAATGATTTTATCTAATCCAACCGGTGAACATCCTTACTTTTGTGTTTTAATAATTTTATATTTAAAAGAAAATAAAATTGTTTTTAAGATGAATAAAAAATATTTTAAATAACATCTTCTCCCCTCAATTTCATCATAAATATTAAATCAAATAAGGAGATAAAAATATATTTTTTCTGATTTACTTCAATTAAACATTAAGTAAACATATTTTCATTGATAAAAAATAAAAAAAAGAATAAATAGAAAACAATATAACATGTATAATATACTTTTTATTATTTCTTTTATAAAATAAACAATTTTTATTGATTTAATTATTTTTCGTCAATAATATAATTATGAATGGATAGATTGCATTGAGTATGGGTAGATTGAAGGGAGATTAATTATATTATAACTGTCTTGGAAAAAAGAAAGGAAAGTATTATGAATGAAAAAAAATATAATTAGGTATAAATCAGTTTATTTTTCCTATATAATATATATTGTTACAATAAATATACATTAATACTAATAATTGTTTATAATTTATACATTCTTTACATTTTTCTAATTATTTTAGTGTGATAAAATTAATAAGGAGTGTTTTGTAATTTCCAAAGTCAAGGATATTTCGTAATTTTCGCTTCATTTACAAGGACTATTTCGTAATTTTCAATTTCATATCTTCATACGAGCCAAACACAACCTAAAAGAGTATTTTAATTCTCCCATATCATTTAAGATTTTTCTTTTAAGAACAAATTGCCAAATCTATTTGACATTTATAAAGAATCAAATTTGACCATCATGGAGTCAAGCTGCAAAACAAGTAAACAATTTACAACAAAATCTTTGGCAATAAAAAAAAAAAGCAATATGGTTGAGACAGACGAGGAACATGTCTCCAGCATATTAGGTTACTTGAAAAATCTAAAAAATTCACAACGATTAGAAGAAGTTTTAAAATCAACATGAAAATTTAATCGATTCTTCTAGTGTATCACTTCAAAATAAACATGCTCAATCCATTAAGCTGAATAACTTAAGTACATGTTCGGTTATAGATCATTAACATGGTTTTTTCACATCCATCTAGAAGCTTTCTAATAAACAAAGAAAAAAATAAAAAACCTCGTTAAGTAAATTACTCAGAAGGAAAATTATATTCTAACCCACGTTACTTTTTATCAGTTAAAATTTAGGTGAAACATTGACAATGTAAACTAATTTAACATCATCCTTCAATTACGTATTATCATATCAACGATATCAATAAATTTTTATAATATTTATATTAAAAATCACATCAATTATAATTTTTTATTAGATAACAAGGTAAAATTATTTTACATTGTTGACACCTAAGTATATTAAACTCTCTAGAGTTTATTGAAAACAAAAAACCAGGAGAATTGTGTTGAAAATAGTACTAAATTCATAATGACATTATCGTACATGCGTGTTGGCTAAATGATCCTTTATAAAACATCTATGTGAAGTCAACGGTGTGAAATTTTAGAACCAGGAAAATATCAAGAACTTTCCATCATACTTTATCTTTTTCTCGAAGTTCACATTCTAAAAATTAACACGTATATATTAAAATGGAGAATTAAAAACTGGTTTCTAATTATCTTTTGATGGGAAAATTGTTAACCATTTCCTCAGCAAGTATACTGATTTCTCAAGTAATATAGACAATAAGTCTAGTATCGTATAATCAGAGAACGAAATATATAATTGAATATTGAATATGTATCATGACATTGTAAACAAAAACAGTTAATAAAGATGAATTTGTTTTTGTGTTGTAACGCTTAAAATTTAACAGCAATCAAATGTAAAGTAAGTGAAATAAAGATGATTAAAAGCCTTGGGATTGAATTGCAACTCTCTCCTTCTCACATAATCATAATTAAGTAATCATGTCATCTCATTCAATTACCCCTTTGTGCAAATAAAAGTATTTTCAACCTGATTCCTCTAGCATTGAAATTCATAAATTAAAATACCTAGCTCTATTCCTAGTTACTAGATTAATTTAATCAACATTAAGAACATTTGCAATGAACAGTCATTACATTATACTTCATCCCTGAACGTATACATGCAAAGAGTTAAACGTTTAGTTCCAATTTCAAATAATGCTTTCCAGTCATAATGAGAAATCTAAGCTATATAAATGTTAAATGAAACGTTAACAAAGGTATTTAAATTAAATGACATAAAACAATATTAAGAGTGCATGTGAATTTGAGAATTTACATTCAATCCCAAGAAGAAGAGAAATTAGCTATGCATGATAGCCATGAAAATACAATAGAAAAGGAAAAGCAATGTTATTGATCACAACGACGCTTTAAAGAGATCTTCCAAGGGTCATGGATGGCCTTACGTTCAACCTAGCCTCCCTTTTATAACCATTGCCATGCCTTAGGTTCAAATGCGGCCGTTATTTCGTTTAGGGCTTCTCTATGATTTAAGTGAGTTTTAGCTCAAGCAGGAAGTCACTTATACTCAGTTTTTCTATTTTTCTGCTCCTTTCCTTATTTCTAGCGCCTCTTGTTCTCTCTCCCTTCGAATTTTACCTAATTCTCAACAGAATTTTCTCTTTCTACAATTAAAACACATTAAATAGAAAAATCAACAATAAAATCTCTAATTAAAACAGAATCCCTAAAAATCTCTAATTAAATCAGAATTACTACTAAAAATCATAACAAATATGCATAAAATTAAACCAACAATTAACAATTATCAAAAGTCTCCCCACTTAGCTTCTTGCTTGTCCCCAAGCAAGACAATTAGAACTAAAAATTTTAATCTCTCATTATTCATGTGGAATGTTCTTCTTTTCAAATGTTTCTTAAATTCAAGCAAATCACCCACAACTTCAGAAATTAGAAATTCAACAATCCAATATTCAAATAACAAAATGCAAGTCATGACAGGATACTCTTATCTCACACACTTCTCACCACTGTTTCCCTCAAAAATGACATATTACTCTCAATCAAAAGTTGTTATTCATTTATCAAACAAATCAACCCTGCAATTAATAAGTTAGAAGGTCTTTAAAAGGTTATCATGTGGCCTGGCTACAAAGAAATTTTGTTGGTTTTTCTTGGAACACAAAACGTACAAATAGTTTCGCAAATTATGGATACAACTTGAATTGAACTTGGAGAACTAGTTTGGCTATGAATTCTTTAACCCCTTTTACTCTGAATTAATTTACAGTTGCTGTATCATTTGAACTTTGCTCAAGCTATGGCTGTAGCTTATGCTTTCCACTATGTACCACTTTTCCACCTACTATTTTTCTTTTCTTTTTCCACATGTATAGAAACCAATATATATATATATATATATATATATATATATATATATATATATATATATATATATATATTTTCATTTGCAGGTACACTCTTATAGTAGTCTGCCTTACTTCCACAATATCCACAACCTTCATTTAAACTTAGAACTCCCTTTTTCTTCAAGTTGTACACAATTTTCTAGCTATTCATACTCAAGGTGGGTTTTATGGATATATAGCTCAAGGTTCCACTAATAATTCAGGCCCAAATTGGTTCACAATTCAATCTCTCATCTCGCCCATTCAGGCCCAAATTGGTTCACAATTCAATCTCTCATCTCGCCAGGTAGCTTTTTGGCTCTGGTTATCATTTACACTCATTCAAACAACATGCCTTCATCATCCTTATCAATACAAGGTTAATCCTAGCTTAACAAATTAAAGCAACAATTAATGTCAAGAAAATATGCATTTCAAATTTGCTCTCAATGTCACTCCCTCACATACTGTTTCACTCCAACCCTGTCAATTCTTGCTAATGTTAATCCTCCTATTGTCATGCAGTCTTCCTAATTTTCTATCACTGTTAGCTCAAGCTTAAAAATAAGCCTACGCTACTTAATGCACACAGAATTTTTCAATTAACAATCCAAACAATTCCATTAATCCCCCAACAACACATACATGTTTAGCATAAAGTATATTATGTTCCAGCCATTAGTTCCTTATGCCTACTTAGTACAGTTATCCAACATGTGTAGAGTTAATACAATCATCCATCAGCCAATATATACATTCATCCAAAATTAAAATACTATACTACCACAACTTGTCTCTGATCACTCTCTTCAGCATTTCAAAATATGATCCCAGTCCTTGTCATGTCCACAAATTATCAAAACAGCAACAAAATTCTTCTTCCAACAACAACTTTCAGTAGTTGCTATCCTCCTTTGCTGTATCCGCATAATTCGTAACCGAATCTTCTTCATCAACTGCATGATTTTCCTACTCTGTATCTGATGATATAACAAATTGTGTCTTCAAAGGCTCTATTTCCTCTATAACAGGACCCAAGGGCCCTGCTACTGCTCTCCTTGCTCTCTTTGGCCTTCTTGACGGTTCGGCTACAGGTGATTCCTTTGCTGGTGGATCTGCTTTCTTTGTTGGTGAATATGCTAGACTAACTGGTGGGTCTGCTTGACTGGCTGCTGCTGGCTCCTCTGTTGCTGGAGCTACTGGTGGTTCATTTTATGCTCCTGCCTCTTTATTGCCTGTATTGTTGTGTACTTCATCCTCCTCATTTTCGGCCCCTCCCATTGAATTGGGCCTATCCCCAGGCCAGTTCAGATAAGAGGACACTTCTTCATCATTCATAAATGTCTTGTCTCTCATTGCATGATACATCTGCATAATGAACCTGCAAATAGCACTTTGCTGATCCTCCATGTGGAGTACATGTCTCATGATTCTTTCCTCAACTGCTTCCATATTTGGTGATGAGGGTGTCTTTGGTGGACTTGGTGCCCTGTTCCTTTGTTCCGGATACTCTTCTGCATTAGTGCAATGAAGCTGAATAATTTTCACATCAATTGGGGATTAGATCTTCACTTTTGGATCTACAAATACTCCTTGGCTTTCATATAATGTAGTAATTAACGTTGGAAATCCAAGAGTTCCTCTTCGTTCTCCTCGTCCCACTCTTTCTCTATCTACACCTTCTGTATTTCATCAGAAATGATCTTCGAAATGTTAATGGTAAAGTCATCCTGTATCATCGAAAACAACAGGTTGCTCTTCATGACATTAATGTCCGAAACATGTCTAGTTGGCATAACATTTGCCAGCATAAATGTCAGCTAAACTTGCGCCAATGTCCTCATATCCCTTATCCTTATATGTGTTTCTTTGCCAGCCTCAATCAATTGATATCCTTTTCTTGGCATGCATAGCACTGCTACCACCTTCCTATTGTTGAACCCTTTCTTCCTGCCACATAACCTCTGATAATGGCATTGCTCCTCTTGTCTACGATAAGGGTTTTCCAGAAGGTCATCAATAGCTTGAGGACTGTACCAAATTCACCTTCCTCTTACCATTGTCTTCCTTCTGTGTCTCTCTTGACATTCCAGGTAAGCATTGGAGTAAAACTCCCTTACAATTTCAGCGTCAAACTTTTTCATCGGCTCTGCTAACTTCCTCTAGTTTCGTCTTAGAATCCCATCAAGAAAGGGTCACAATCCCCAGGTTTGAGGTCTACTCTCCTTTCTGCGATGAACTCCCAACGCTTAATCTGCTTATATCTTCTAACTTTGTTGTCATTCAGGAACTTTCGAGCACTCTGCTGTACCTGTATATTTGCTGCTTGCTCCTATTCCGGCGTGTCAGAGGGAATGACTTCATCAAAGAATTGGTCTGCTCCCCTGTATCGTTTGGCTGGACGTCCCTTAAGAGCAGTATGTTTTACTCTTGGCATTTTCCCTGTAAACCACTGTTAGCACCAATTGATTCCCACAAACATCAACTACCCCTTTGTCTAACAATCAAGAATCCTAAAAACCAAAGCTTTCGCCCAAAATGAAACCCTAACTACTTGCAAAAACATTTCAGAACCTACTCTATCATGGATAAACTGACTCTATGATGACTCTCATGACCACAGGTAACTTCACATTCATCAAAAACAAAGAAAAATCCTACCTTGATTCCTACGATGATGCAGAACAATGCGTGTGTGTTATGTGCAGAAAACGCGAAGTCAGATCGTCTCAAACTCGCTCAGTGACAAGGCCTTGTGAACCAAGGCATTATTTTGTTCTATTTAAACTACGCTAAAATGGGCACTAAGTGACAATTAGCTTAAGCTATAAAAATAGTTCGGAGCTAAAAAAAATTATTTCAATTGTAATTCAAACAAACCTAATCTACCCTAACAAACCCTATACCTACTATGCATGAATTTCAAAAACATTTAAATACTGGATTGCCTTCCATCAAGCGCTCGTTTAACGTCATTTAGCTTGACGCCAACACCTAATCACTAAATGTGATTAGTGCTATGAGCCTTTCAACTTCACCACCCTTGTAGTGTTTTAATCGCTGCCCATTCACTAGCCAACTTCTTTTGGATTTAGCATCTTCTATTTCCACAGCTCCATGTGGTCTAGCTTGCTTTACCACAAATGGTCCTGACCATTTGGACTTTAACTTTCCTGGAAATAGCCTCAATCGAGAATTGAACAATAAAACCGGCCGTCCAGTTTGGAATTCCCTCTTCAGCAGCTTCTTATCATGATATGCCTTAACTCTTTCTTTATATAAACGAGAGGAATTGTATGCATTCAGTCGTATTTCCTCCAATTCATTCTATTGAAGCATCCTTTTTTCTGCTGAAGCCTTAGAGTCAAAATTAAGCCACTTAAGTGCTCAAAAAGCTCTGTGCTCCAGTTCTATAGAAAGATGACAAGCCTTCCCATAGAACAATTGGAAAGGAGATAACGCAGTTGGTGTTTTATAAGCTGTTCTGTATGCCCACAGTGCCTCGTCTAACTTCAAAGCCCAATCTTTACGTGAGGTTGTAACTGTTTTCTCCAAAATCCTCTTAATTTCTCTGTTGGAAACTCAGTTTGACCATTACTCTGAGGATGGTATGCAGTGGCAATTCGATGCTTTACTCCATAATGCCCCAGTACCTTTTTCAATTGCACATTACAGAAATGTGCTCTTCCATCACTGATCAGGACCCGTGGTGTACCAAATCTGCAAAAGATGTGCTTCTTGACAAATTTGATCACGGTCTTCGAATCAACTTTCTGTGTTGGAATAGCTTCAACCCACCTGGAAACATATTCTACTGCTACCGAAATATACTCATTAGACAGTGAGCTTGGTAATTGGCCCATGAAATCAATTCCCCAACAATCAAACACATCAATCTCTTGAATGTTCCTCAAAGGCATTTCGTGTCTCTTTAAGATGTTCCCTGTTCTCTAGCAACTATCACAGTGCTACACATGTATATGTGCATCTTTAAATAGTGTTGGCCAGAAAAAACCAGACTGTAATACTTTTGCAGCAGTTCGCTCGCCATTGAAATGTCCTCCACAAGGAGAATTATGACAATGCCACAAGATGTTTTGTGCTTCCCTACTAGTCACACACCTCCTCAACAAATTATTAGCCCCTATTTTGAACAAATAAGGGTCATCCTACATGTATTGCTTGGCCTCTTTGAACAATTTCTTTCTCTATTGCCAATCCATATTTTTGGGAACAATATTTGCAGCTTTGAAATTAGCCGTATCAGCAAACCATGGCTTTTCCTATACGACCAACATCTTCTCATCAGGAAATTCATCCACCACTTCAGCTTCTTTTGCAGTAATTGCTTCATTAGCCAATCTAGATAAATGATCAGCCACATGATTTTCACTCCCTTTCTTGTCTTTAATTTCCAGATCAAATTCCTGAAGTAACAACATCCAGCGAATTAGCTTGGGCTTTGATTTTGGCTTGGTCAACAAATATCTGATGGCAGCATGATCTGTATAAATTGTCACCTTAGAACCTATGAGATAGGCTCTAAATTTCTCCAAAGTATACACAATTGCTAGTAATTCCTTCTTAGTAGTAGTATAATTACTCTGAGTATCATTTAAGACTTTGCTAGCATAGTGTATTACATAAAACAACTTCTCTTTTATCTGTCCCAAAACAGCACCCACTGCATAATCACTAGCGTCACACATAAGCTTGAAACTCAAACTTCAATCAAGTGCAGTGATAATTGGGGCTATGGTAAGCTTCTTCTTCAAATTGTCAAATGCTGCCAAACAATCTTTATCAAAGCTAAAAGGTGTGTCTTTATTCAGCAAATTGCACAATGGTTTTACAATTTTAGAAAAGTCTTTGATAAATCTTCTCTAAAAACCAGCATGGCCAAGAAAACTCTTTATCCCTTTGACATTCGTAGCTGGTGGCAGTTTCTCTTTAATCTCCACTTTTGCCTTGTCTACTTCCATGCCACGTTTAGAAATTTTGTGCCCCAGTAAATACCTTCTGTGACCATAAAGTGACATTTCTCCCAATTCAGCACCAAATTTGTCTCAACACACCTTCTTAGCACTGTATTCAAATTCTCCAAACAGGACTGAAAAGATGATCCGAAAACTAAAAAATCATCCATGAAGACTTCTATGCAGCTCTCCACCAAATCAGCAAACATAACCAACATGCACATCTGAAAAGTGGCTGGTGCATTGTACAATCCAAATGACATTTTTCTATACGCGAACACAGCAAAAGGACATGTGAAAGCTGTATTTTCTTGATCCTGTGGATCTACTGTAATCTAATTATAGCTTGAATAGCCATCCAGAAAACAGTAATATGCTTTCCTTGCTAATCTCTCTAGCATCTGGTCCATGAATGGCAATGGAAAATGGTCCTTCCTAGTTGCCTGATTCAATTTCCTATAGTCAATGCACATCCTCCAGCCAATAATTGTTCTTGTGGGGATCAGTTCATTTTTCTCGTTGTGGACAATAGTCACTCCACTCTTCTTTGGGACCATCTGTACCGGACTTACCCAAGTGCTGTCTGAAATGGGATAAATCATCCCAACTTCCAACAATTTCTGCACTTCCTTCTTCACTACTTCCTTCATGGCTAGATTCAGCCTCCTCTGTGGTTGTGCAATTGGTTTAAAATCAGCCTCCATATGTATACGATGCATGCAATAAGTGGGACTGATTCTCTTTAAGTCTGACAGCTGCCAACCAATAGCTTCTTGATTGAGTTTCAGTACCTCAATTACTTGTTCCTCTTCATCAGTAGTTAACAAACTGCTTAAGATTACTGGTTTCTTCACATCTCCACCAAGAAAACTGTATTTAAGATGTGGTGGTAAAACCTTCAATTCTGGTGTCTCTTCTGTAACAACATACCTCGTCACCAATTTCTCTCTATTTTCTGTCTTTTGTAAAAATTCCTTAGCTTGATCTAACTCGGTAGCTAAAGCTAAAGCCTCTGTATCACCCATTCAACTAACTCCTCTGTAGGTTTGGTGATGACTTGCAGTAGTGTGTTTGAACTGCCTAAGCCTTTTTGCACTCGACTGTATTCTTCGTCTAACACATCAAGCCTAAAACAATCCTTTTTGTCATTAGGATGCTTCATGGCCTCAAAAACATTGAAGCTCACTTCCTCATTCTCCACACAGACCTTCAATTTCCCTTTTATCCACATCTATGATGACCTTTGCTGTCTTCATAAATGGTCTTCCCAAAATCAAAGGTACGTCCACATCTTCCTCAATATCCATTACCACAAAGTCAACTGGAAAGAGGAATTTATCTACCTTTATCAGCAAATCCTCAACCACACCGTATGGGTGCTTGATGGATCTATCTGCTAACTGCAATGTCATTCGTGTAGGCCTGACATCCATCTCTCCTATTTTCTTCAACATGGACAACGGAATCAAGTTGATACTTGCACCTAGATCCAACAATGCCTTCCCCACATACAAATTACCCACTGAGATTGGTAGTGTAAAGCTCCCAAGATCACAAGATTTATGTGGAATTGTCTTCTGAATGATTGCACTACACCCTGCCTCTAATTCCACTCTTTCTTCCTCCGGGATTTCCTCTCCTTAGTTAGCAACTCTTTCATGAAACGTGCATAGATAGGCATCTGCTGCAATGCTTCTGTAAAAGGTATGTTGATCTGCAAATTCTTCAGGATTTCAGTGAATTTGATGAATTGTCGCTCAGATTCTCGTCTGGAGGGTGCATATGGATACGACACATGTTTCAACGGTACACCCTCCTGGATCTTCCTCCAATTCTGATTTTTATCAGACTTCTTTTCATCATGTGTTCTGGCTTCTGTACTGTTTTCAACTGTAATCACTTATGGTGGAATTTCCTCTTCTACCCTACCTTCGCCATTTGTAACTGTTATATGATTGTTTTCAACAGCCTCTTTATTCACGTCAGAACCAACCTGCTTCCCACAACGAATTGTGATGGCTTTACACTGCTCATTCGGATTGGGCTGAGTGTTGGCTAAAAACTGTCCACCTTGCTGATTTGATAGCTGCTTAGCCTATTGGCCTACCTGAGTCTCCAAATTCCTCAAAGATGCCTCCTGATTTTTCTGATTAGTCAGAGAAGCTTGCATAAACTTCTCCAAGGTTTCCTCAAGCTTGCTAGTTCGATCTTACAGTGTAAACTGTTGTTACTGATACATAGGTTGCCTACTAGAATTTCCCGTCTCCTGCTTCCACCCCTATGGTTGATTTGGGGGATTTCTCCATCCTTGAGGAGCTTTGTTTGGATAATTTCCCTACTGACCATTCTGCCTGCCAGGATTCCCCATATACTGCACTTCCTCAGTTGCTGCTCCCACTGCAGCTTGCTGTGAGCAATTCCCATTTACATGGTTTCCTCCACAAAAATCACAACGCAATAGTGGAGCTTGATAATTAATAGTCTGTGAAGCTTGAACAACTTGCAACTACTATGGCAATTTTGCCATTTGTTGAGTCAAAGCTTCCATCCGCTGTGTCATGATTTTGTTCTGTGCTAAAATTGCATCAGTGGTATTCAACTCAAAAACTCCCTTCTTCTGCACACTCTGCCTGTTATATTGTGCTTGATAATCTGTTGAGGCTAAAGCGTCTATAATTCGAGTGGCACGCTCCACATCCACTGCCATCATGGTTCCTCCTGCTGCTACATCAAAGATCATTATTGTATCCGGCCTCAATCCGTTATAGAAAATGTTTAACTGTGCAATGCCTTCAAAGCCATGATTAGGACACCTTCTTAGCAGCACCTTGAATCTTTCCCATGCTACAAACAAGGCTTCATCCTGTCCTTGCCTAAAATTTGAGATCTCTGATCTAGCCTTTATGAATCGGGATGGAGGGAAAAATCTCTGTAAAAACTTCTCTTCCACATTACTCCAGTTAACGAGAAAGGAAACAACCTCATATAGGCAGCGTCTTTATCCTAATCTTCAAATCCCATGGTAGCCGTCAATTAATAGAATGTGGACGAATGAGTATAAGGGTCCTCATGTTCCATTCATGTGAATTGATTAGCACTAACCAGTGTCAGATGTGCTGGCTTTATTTCAATAGCTCGAGCTGTGTTAGGAACAACTATGCTTGAAAAATGTCTGGGCCCTTGCTGTAGAGCATAATCACCCAATACTCTTTTTTGTGGCGGGTCGACATGACCATTGGCCTCTTCTACCATGATTTCACCACCAGTTTTCTCCCCTGACTGACTTTTCTGCTCACGCTTTCTCCTTTGCCTGAGTTGTCTCAACTTCTTATTAATATCTGGATCAAATAACAACTATTCTTCTTTCCTTTGATTTCTCAGACACATCAACCACTGTCTAACAAAAGATCACGATCACAAGAAAGATCAGTAATTCACAACGCAATTAATACAAAATTCAATTCCCAATTCTTCACCGTTCCCCGGCAACGGCGCCAAAAACTTGTTAACCATTTTCTCAGCAAGTATACTGATTTCTCAAGTAATATAGACAATAAGTCCAATATCGTATCCTCAGGGAATGAAATATATAATTGAATATTGAATATGTATCATGACATTGTGAGCAAAAAAAATTAATAAAGATGAATTTGTTTTTGTGTTGTAACGCTTAGAATTTAACAATAATCAAATATAAAGTAAGTGAAATAAAGATGATTAAAAGCCTTGAGATTGAATTGTAACTCTCTCCTTCTCATAAATTAAAATACCTAGCTCTATTCCTAGTTACTAGATTAATTTAATCAGCATTAAGAACATTTGCAATGAACAGTCATTACATTATACTTCATCCCTGAACGTATACATGCAAAGAGTTAAACGTTTAGTTCCAATTTCAAATAATGCTTTCCAGTCGCAATGAGAAATCTAAGCTATATAAATGTTAAATGAAATGTTAACAAAGGTATTTAAATTAAATGACATAAAAACAATATTAAGAGTGCATGTGAATTTGAGAATTTACATTCAATCCCAAGAAGAAGAGAAGTTAGCTACGCATGGTAGCCATGAAAATACAATAGAAAAGGAAAAACAATGTTCTTGATCACAACGACGCTTCAAAGAGATCTTCCAAGGGTGATGGATGGCCTCATGTTCAACCTAGCCTCCCTTTTATAACCATTGCCATGTCTTAGGTTCAAATGCGGCCGTTATTTTGTACTTCACACCTTTAGTGGCTTGAAACTTTTGTTTAGGGCTTCTCTTTGATTTAAGTGAGTTTTAGCTCAAGCTACTTTTTTTAACTCAAATAGGAAGTCACTTATACTCTGTTTTTCTGCTCCTTTTCTTAATTCCAACGCCTCTTGTTCTCTCTCCCTTCGCATTTTACCTAATTCTCAACAGAATTTTCTCTTTCTACAATCAAAACACATTAAATAGAAAAATCAACAATAAAATCTCTAATTAAAATAGAATCCCTAAAAATCTCTAATTAAAACAAAATTACTACTAAAAATCATAACAAATCTGCATAAAATTAAATCAGCAATTAACAATTATCAAAAATAATAAAAAAAAAAACTCGATTCATCAATGAAAGTAAGTAAAAAGCCGAAGGTATATTCTAGGTTCATATATATATATATATAAGAAAAATGACTTGAAATATTAAAATGAGACGATAAAAATTTGGCTTTTAGTACTTTTGATTTGGGATTCCTGGTAAATTAATTGAGGTTAGAGCATAATTATATGCACAAGAAGATAAAAATTAATTACAAATTAAACGTTCATTTGTACAATTTAAGATTATAATTTGAGTCAATAAGTCTAATATATATACTCCATTCATATTTATGGCACAACTACCTTCTACAATGGTACTTTATAAAGTTGGAAATGTCATATATTTCAAGTATAGAATTATAATTCAGAAATACCTAGAAGAGAGATATACTGTATCTTTGTCAATTTTTATAATAATTATTTTAAAAATTATATAAATAATAAAATCATTTATTATTTTTGGTTAAATATAAACATATCTATTATAAGTAGATTTCATCTAACCTGACTCTATTTAATGTTATTATCTAAAAAATTATTATATTTATATTTAGATACTATTCCTAATAAATACGATTTACTTTACTCAGTATTATCATCTCGAAAATATCTTTTTATTTAAATTTAAATACCTTTCTTAATAAATATGATTGAAAATCATTTAGAAAACGTACCTTTTATTTCTAACATAAAAAATATTGAAAAATTTAACAAAAATATCTTAATTCTGATTAAAAATTCAAAAAGAAGAAAATTTAAACTCTCGTTCGAATTATTAATTTCTCTTTCTATCTGTCAAATACACAATAAATATATATATATATATATATATATATATATATATATA
>Ga0209489_105260_pt1 | contig 22698 bp, 9 predicted proteins | sample SiratrowhiteBW_FD_187527 | JGI IMG/M metagenome (GOLD analysis project Ga0209489, IMG submission 187527) | Root nodule microbial communities of legume samples collected from California, USA - Siratro white BW (SPAdes) (version 2) | ecosystem: Host-associated > Plants > Roots > Nodule | place: USA...
AGATATGCTACTTATACTAAGTTAATTGAAATGCAACATGGGGAGAATAACCAACCCAAACAGAATAACAAACAACTATCTAAAGATAATGCTAAGATAATGCTTCTTCCCACTTCTCAGCCACGAACAAAACCCACTAATTTGGAGCTTGACATTTTCTTGCGTTTTCCTCGGCGTAACCCACCACCAGCCATATCAGAAACGTCGGCCACATCAGCAGCATCAGTAGCAGCCACGTCAACATCTGTATTAGAAAGCTTCATGCTTTTCTTGCGTGGCAATGGCGGATGAGCACAAACGCTTCTGAGTTCCATAGATGCCAACAGTGTCGACGGGGTCTGAAACTAAACAAATATCGAAGTCACAGAGGTTGGTATCATTTACGACTTCAACTAATTTAAGAAAAAAAATTCATTACCTATTTTATTTTAAAAGTTCTACCATGACTCTCTGAAATTTTATCTAATATATAATTAGTTTTTTCTTCCTAATTTCATTTTATCTTTTGAGATGACAAACTGTACATGATAGTAGGTATAAAGTCTCATTTAATCTAAATATACTACCAGATAACCAAATATTTATCTATATAAATATTATGAATCCCATAAAATTATATATCAACTCATCAACCTCATATATATTTACAAAACATCTCAACACCTTCACACTTCACTACTAGAGACAGATTGCTTAATTGATCCCTTCTTGTTTGAACAACATTCATAAAAGATTTTTTTTTTACTTGAGTGATTTTATAAGAGAGAGAATAGATTTGAGTCTCTCTCACTTAGATAATCAATTTTTCGTCGCTTAAGTGATCATCTTTAAGAAAGAAAGTTGGTTTGACCTCTCTCCCACTCAAACACTCAGACGACAGATAAGTGTTCACAATTTGAGTGTCATCTTAACATTTGGTGTATCGATAATGACTTTCAACTTAAAAAAAAAAAAAAAAACTAGTTTTTGACCTATACAATTTCATTACTGCCAAAGCAAAATCGTGCCTAAATGGTACGACTTGTTTCTAGTAATGATTATCTATTTAATTCCTATTACTAGTAAAGTCGGGATATCAATTGTTATTAATCAAATCCTTAAACAATAAACTTCCTACTTAACCTAGACACGCCTAAAAACACTATGCCTAGGTTTGACTAACTTTATCAACACTTTTAACAATATCACATCACAATATAGATCTCTACTCATTCATTTACTTTTAAATCTCAACCTCCACTTCAATCTCAACATTTAAAGAAGTCACTAAATCATCAATATAATTAAACTTAAATTATCAATTAATCTTTTTTTATTAAATACAAACATTGCATTCCAAAAGAGTTCAATAATTGAAAACAAAAAGCAAAAAAAAAAATTATTTTTTTTAGCGTGAGTGAGACCAAGTTCGTCCGGGCGAAAATACCCATCGTCTGGACAAAAAATTTATCGCTTGAGCGAAAGTAGTCCAAAGAACAGGGTATTTTTTCGCCTTAGCGAAAATACTCTCGCCTGGGTGAGAATACCTCCTCGCTTGGGTAAAAAAAATTTCTCGCCTAGGCGAAAACACTACAGAGAATACACTTGCTCCAAGGCTTTCTCGCCTGGGCGACTGTACCCTCACTTGAACGAAACTACTTTCTCGACTGGGCGAGGAACTTCCCGCCTGTGCAAAAACAGTCCAAAGAGCATACTTGCTACTCGAAAATATTCTCGCCTGGGCGAATTATGCAGAAAACATAAGTTATCAGACAATTTATGCAGTTTTTACTACCACAGAGCTACTACATATGTCTCAAATGACTAACTTAACTAGAAATTCAACTTGCATTCCATCAATTTCCACATACTGATCATGTATACCAGAATGAATAAACAATCACAAACTCAACTTAAATTTCATGCCAGTAAATAAACCATCACAGATGCATTTTCACAAACATTTTGAATGAAACCCTAACTCACAAATAAATTGAAATTAAGTAATATACAAGTCAGCTTCCCTTACTCTAACGGAGATTCTGATCGGGTAAACTTGCCATATTCTCTGTCATGAGTCCAACGGTGAGCTCCGCTTGAGAAACTAATGTGGTGCGGAAGCGGAGGCTTAGAGAAAAGTCAGAGAAAAAAAAGAGTTAGGGATTTTAGAGAGATGATGGCCCGAGTGAAAATGAGACTTGACTACTTACTTTTTCTATAAATATGCATTTTCAGTTTAATAATATAATAATTAAGTGGTCATTTCACTTCTATTTATATGAGAGATTTTTTAGATTGTTACAATAAAGTGTTAATGTATACGTAACATAAATGATATTTCAAAATACTTATTATATAAACATATTATTTATATAAAATACATTTATTTACCGAACGAAATCAAAATAAAAGTCTAGGTTCTTTAAAATTTTTAGCATCAGCATCTATTTGTATACGCAACACAGTGTATTTTACAATACAGCAAGAAAAAAATAAAAATAAACTAATGAAAATAAAATGTTAACAAAAGTGTAGGTAAAATGAAATAATTAAAATTTATAATTCATTTACACACATAAACATAATATAAACATACAAAGTTGATATATTAACCACGTATGCCAAATTTTAATTCTATTTCAAAGTTTATGTTAACAAATCGTATAAATTATACATAAATTTATATATCACTTTTTTTCAACCGGTCTTTTAAAGATGATTAATGATTAAAATCTAAATAAAAAAAAATATTTTTTTAAATAAGCTGATACACGGAAGAAAGAATTTAAAACTAAAATCGAAGATGTGAGAGAGTAAAAAGAGGAAAAGAAAAAGAGAAAAGAAAAAAAAAAAAGGAAAACGAGAGATAGAAGGATATGAAAAAAGAAAGAAATATCGGAGAGGAGAGAGGTTTTACATCGATAAACTCATATAAACAAAATAAAAAGCATTATATCTAATAAAATTTTGGATTCTCGGATCTGGGTTAAATTGGTGAGTAAGGAACACTTTAAGAGAACCAAAACATTAATCAATTTTGTTTAGATTTGATTAGAATTTTACTTTTGTCTCTTGCATGCATGAACCATGATGCAATTTTCATATTGTTTCTTTAACTACCTTCTCTCTCTTACTTTTTTTTTAACTTTCCTCTTAAACAATTAACCAAATTCCTATGATGGGAATGGAGAATTTCAACTCAATGTAACTATTCCATTTTATTTACTTTTGAAGAGTTTCACGGTAGCTATCAGTTGAATAATGTTTCTTTGATAAAAAAAAAAAGAAAGAAAGATGGGTGTTGGTGGTAACTTGTAAGTCACACATACACAGGTTGATTATCCCACGGTTTTGTCGTTGTTATCTAATCACGTGAGTGTTTATAATATTTAAACTAAATATATTTCCTTCATATCACTTTAATCTTTATAAATTATACTAATTATCACATCATTCAATAATTTTATTTTAAAATGTTAAACTAATATATTTTTATTAGTAATTAAAGAGCATAATCTTTCTACGATGTCTTAATTTTTTTTCACAACATTTTAAAGTTTTTTTCAATTTTTATTTTAATATAAAGGTTTTAATCCATATTTTCATAAACTTTATTTGATTGTTAATATATATATATATATATATATATATATATACACACTTTAAGATAAAATTTGTTTTTATCTATTTTTTTATATTATGTCAGCATATTTTAACGCAAAATTTTATAAGATCCATGTATTAATCTTATGACTTATTATATAATGAATATGTTCTCATTAATAAATATTAAAATTCATATAAAATACTTTTAAAGTACAACTAATATTTTTTTATCATATACTTACAGTTAATTGAATAGTCAAAGAAATTAATATACATAATTATAAATTATGAATTAAAAACTGAACTGAATAGATAGTATATACGTGTGTGGCATCATGGAATAACATCTTTCATGTTTTTCATTTATGCTATTGTACCTTTTCTTTTATTTTCTTTAGTGTATCAGATTTTGTAATAAAGGTGCATTTGTTTAACTTTATAATTTGATGAAAAATAAAACCATGGCGGGTGTTAACATACACTTTAATATGTTTTTTTAGGAAATAATTTTTTTAATTAATAGTTAACCTTATTAAAAATTTATAAAATCACTAATGAAAGTCATTAAATAAGAATAGAATCCTATAAAAATTTATGATTTTTAAGGCAAAAATTTAAAGTGTGCTGTTAAATGTAGTTTAAATATTTTTGAAAGTGATAATAGTATATTTTTAATATTTTCTTTTAATACATTCTTCATTGTTAGTTAAAATTTAACTTAAATAAGTTTCATTCTTCAGTATATATGATTGATTTTTTTTAAGTATTTAATATTTTTCTTTCAAATTGGATACCTATTACTTTAAGTCGTTAAAATAAATATTTATCTATAATTATTTATTTAAATTTTACAATATTTTAAAATTTGTCTTTTAATCCCTCAATATTATTTCTACTATAACAGTAAATATATTTTATATTATATATTATATATTAATGTATCATAACATATGAATTGAAACTATTATAGTATATTAACTACTCAGTTTAAAGAATATTCCGCTAGATACTCTAAACAAAATTAATCATGAATTGAAACATAAAACTTATAAAACCTAAAATTCATACAAAAATATTCTTAAAAAATACTCAAAACCTTGCGATGGTCAAACTTTTGGGTAGCAATACAATTTCTAATACTCTAATTAACACCCTTTCCAACACATTATTAAATTAATATTTAATCTAAGGATATTCTTATTTTAATTCATTATTCTGTCATTTTTAATATTTTTTTATCTATAATTTTAAATGTTATCTAAATTTAAAATAGTATGGCCAGAGCATTAAGCATGTTATCATCAATATACTCTTCCTTTGTCTGTCTACTGAATTTGTTCCTCACTACTGATATGAATTTATAATAGTGTCTCACCAAAAACAGAAGAAGAAGTTATGGTGAGATTTTGATGTGTTACACTATGTAGTTAAAGTGGCATGGCAACTACATACATATTCATATATTTTATTGTATTATCTTTTTCAAAAACATATATTCAACTCTTATAAGACGTTGCAAACAATCTGAATTGTTAACACATGGCTTGCTAGTATTCTATCGTTTTCTTGAATCTGAATTGAGGTCACTTATGACCTGCTCAGAGATATTGCCAATAAATAATAACTATTAAATTTAAATTGATTTATTTTTCAAGAAAAACTTAATTTGAAACAGTTCAGAAAATAGCATTACAATGTGTGTTGGAATGAGTGTTTTTCATTAAAAGAAGGTGCAGAGGGATGCATTAATTACTAGCAAAAGCCATCGATAAAGGGAACGAAAGAGAGGACATTAGCAGACTGCGAAGCATTGGTCAAATTCATGCTATGGTAACTTATGAACATGTTTTTTTTAATAAATTAATTCAATTGCATGTTTTTTTTATATAATTTATACTAAATTAAAAACTAATATTAATTTATAAAAAAGGTAATTTTATTTTTGTTTTCTTTTTCAAATGCTTCTGAAAGAGGATACTTTCTCCAACTAAGTGCTTGAAAATGGACAATTATAATACATAATTATTTTTGATAAAAACATGTTATGGTAACGTATAAACATGTCTTTTTATAAATAGATTGATTCAGTTGCATGCTTATATTTAATTAGAAAATTGAAATTTTGAGATTAAATTAAAATATCATAAACCTTTATTAATTTAATTTGGAGATAATTTAAGTTCAAATTTTTATCCCAGAAGTGCAAAACGTCTATTTAGGACTGAAGGAAGACGTTGCAAGTTAGAATGGGAGTTACATTTACCAGACAAGATTTCATGTAATCTGAAAAGGCAAGAATTAAATTTTTTGTTGAAAGAGTTACACCTTTAATGTTAAAAAAAAAACATTTTAAAATATACACGTTTTCTAGATAAAGATACCTAGATATGAAAAAGAAAAAGAAAAAGAAAACACCAAATTAATTATAACTTAATAGATAAAGATACATACGAAGAAGAAAAAACAAATCAAATTATAACAATAATCAGAATTATAAACTAAAAATAAATTTTCATCTCTGTCTCTCGCATGCAGAGGCCTCAGTTATAAACTTCATTAAGTTCATTTTACATGCAAATTAAACTTATTTTGTCCTATTAGCTAACGCGTTATGACATCATGACATGAGTTAATCAACATTTACTGAATTAAGATAATTCCAAACAAACTATTTCCTATTCTTTACATAGTTTATCCTTTACGCAACATACTGTTATAGTTAATAAAACTAAACTAAATTGATTACATTTTCTGGTCATTCTTGACAACGTTACAAAGTTCAGGTCGTATGTGAATGTACCTGGTGGAGTAAAGTAAAGAAAAAAAGATCATGCTTTGTGATGTGGTTTTTGGTTTGAATGTTTAAACCCAATAGTACTAAAAATAAAATAAAAAATGTGGATTCATAGGTGGATTCCATTAATCTTGTTGATTCTCCACTACACACCCCTGTCTCATCCCTCTCTAAAAAAATAAATAATAATTGAGTTGTGGCAAGTAATTGGTGCTTAATTATTTTTTCCAGAGAAGTAAAACTTGGTCATGTCCTTCAAATCATAGTGCATCTTTTATTTTTTTCTTGTCTTGAGTGATAATTCCAGTTAAATTTATTATACTCGTACAAATAATTATATTAACTTTGTATTCAATAATTATAATTAAATAAACTAATTATTATTTAGCAATCTCACAGCCATGTAAGATAAAAAGTGGGTGTCAATAACTTTTCTGATTTTCTTTTTTATTTATTTCCCGAATACCCCACTCAGAGTTTGCCTACTTAAGCTCCCATTCCTCTTGCACCGCTTCACACCATTGGCATCACCACCATATTCCTCTTCTCTCTCCTCAGAACAAGGTGGTCATCTTTCTCTCTCTATCTCTCAGCAGTTTCTCTTCCTACCTCGGACCATGTTTTTTGCTATTTTGCTATTGATCTCACATGATACATGGTTCCATGTTTTCCTGGTTTAACGGTTTGGTTTCACTAAATGACTAACCAAAGGGGCATTTCTTCGTTCTGATTTGTGGTCCCTCTAGCATCACCTCTATTTTGTTTTTTCACAAAACAATCTCATGTTTCTTTTTCTCTTGTGCTTTCTTGATTTGGGTTACTGAATCCAGAAGGGCTTTCCTCTGGGTGATTGTTATTCTGGTGTGGCAGGTGTTTTGATCAAAGCTTCGGAATTTTACCTTGTCATGGAGAAGACTAAAAAATTGCAGAAAAGCTACTTTGATGTGTTGGGTCTGTGCTGCTCCTCTGAAGTGCCACTCATTGAGAACATCTTAAAGCCTCTTGAAGGAATCAAAGAGGTTTCTGTCATAGTTCCTTCACGAACTGTCATTGTTCTGCATGACACTCTTGTCATTTCGCAACTTCAAATCGGTACATTATTCTCTCAAATCACTTTATCTTGTTCTAATTTTCATCATCTTGTTTCTTATTCTGTACTCACAAAAAGTTGACAAGATACTGTTTAATATATATTCCTTCAAACACATTTTTCTTATTAAAAATTGTATTTTGTTGAGTTTTATGTTTTTTTTATACCTTTTAATTCATTTTAATCGATAGAAAAATTTAATCATGATATTCTAGAGAGAAGCAGAAGCTTGCGACATGCATCTTATGGAGTGAAGGATAGAACTTTCCCCCCTGTTCGAAGTGTTTTTTGGAAGTATTTTTTTTATATAAAATTAATATTTTTTCTTTCATCGTCTAATACATTAAAATTTATTATCATTAATCAAAACTGAAATAATTTCCAAATTTTAATCCAATCTGTACAATTGATTGGACCACTCCACATTGGAGCGCATTGCTTGAAGATAAAGGTGCGATTACAGGATTACTCCACTTTTTGTAATGGTATAGAATTGGGTAAAAGATTCTTTTCCTATGTTAAGACGAGTTAGTTACTTATGAAAACGAGTTTATGTACTTGTACTTTAATTTCGAGAAATTGTTAGTTTTTTTTTTCTTTCCATATAATGGTGTGGAATTCAGAATTAGTTAAAAAAAGCAAAATAACTAATTTTCTTGGATAAAAGGTAGAACACAAAGAAGTTTTGCTTTCGTGGATGATCTTGCGTACGCGCATCTTTTTCCATGTAATAAGAGCACCATTATCATCTTTTGCACCAAATTTCCTTTTCTCCAAGACTTAACGTGTTGATGTTAAAGACGATGCATTAGAAATGAAAAAGGAAGTGCATCTTTATCTCAACTTTTCCACTTAGGCACAAATTCTGACCAAAAGGGTTTCATTCTTTATATTAGAGTTCACAAATCTCATCTCATGTTTGCAGGGAGTGAAATAAATTTGCAACTTTACCCGTTTCAGATTTTATATTCTTAAGATTAATTCATCAACACATTCTCTTTAACCTTAATTAGATAGAATTCATTCAGTGACAGAGACCCACATTTATTTTTGTTTTTCTAAAAATATATGTATTTACATTTGAAGATAATTATAACGAGGTGAGAGAAATGTAAATTGTAAACATGGCCCACATTTTTTAAAATATAATCCTAACATTTAATGAAAGTACAAGTATTATTAATTAAGGAGTAAGAGAAATTATTGTTTGATTAGCAGATCTAAAAAAGAAAAGAAAAGCTGAAATTAGAAGTGTAAAGTAGCTATGTATAATTTTTCATTTGTACCCAATGAATAAAGTTAGACTCTTGATGTATCTCTTTTGCTTTAAGAGGAACTTTATCTTTTTGGGATGCAAAAAGATTTAATATTGTTGATAAAATGAATAATAAAAGTTTATGATGACAGTTAAGGCATTGAATCAAGCGAGATTAGAAGCGAATATCAGAGTACGAGGAGATGAAAACCATAAGAAAAGATGGCCAAGCCCTTACTCAATTGCATCTGGTGTTCTACTTTTGGTTTCATTTCTGAAATTTGTGTACCATCCTATGAAGTATGTGGCACTTGGTGCAGTTGCTGTTGGTGTTTACCCTATCATCCTCAAGGCCATTGCCTCCATTCGGAACCTTAGGATTGACATTAGCATTCTCATGCTCATAGCAGGTAATTTACTTCATTTCTCAACTTTCTCATATTTTTATTTATTTATTATTATTTTTTGAAATACTCAAGCAGAAGTTCTGACAAAACCGTAGCTTCTGTAATTATAAAATTAGTTTAATTGCTAATAATTATAAGAAAATATTCCTCTTTCCTTTGCTCAATTACTAACAGACAAAGGGGTAGGACGGACATATTTTTTCTTCATAATTTAAATGTTTAATTAAAAATTGAATGCGTATTTTTTTTAAACAATTTCATCATCTGTTTGTTGGACTTATTTTTTCTTATATAATCTTACATTTAACTTATTAAATTATGAATATTTACTTCCAAACTAACCATTTAAACTTCGGGAAAATTGTTTTTTTGTCTTTTATAGTTTTAAATTTAACTGGAATTTAGAAAATTGTTTTTCTTTCTTTTATAGTCTTATATTTAACTGGAATTTAGAAATAACCTTACAGTACACGTGCTAGTTTTTAATAAACAAAATTTTTTTTTTGGTTCTCATTAAATTGAAACTCGACTTAACCCAAAACAACTGCTGAGAACAAAAACCCTGAATGGGCACAATCCACAGATTCTGCCATGTATAAAATATTCACCTTAATTTTTTTTCCACCTAATATAATCACGTGAAGAATCACATGATAAGATTCTGACATCCTTGTAACAAATATGATTCTCTTTCGCAATCTCTGAGGTAGTGCAAGAATGTGTTCCGGAAATGCATTCATGACTCAGTAACTTCAACTCACGTGGAAAAACCACATAAAATGTGGCAACTGAAGTGCATCCAACCAAAGACACTGGAAATCTGCGCTGTAACGGACAAAAATCACCGCTTGTTCATCAAGTTAAACTGATGAAACAGCTCTTCACAGCGCTTTGCTCGTAATATTTTGTGTAGTCACATTTTCTAAACGACAAGTGCAAACTTGTATTATTGAAGCGGTACGAAAGAGACGAATCTCACCCCCTCAAATGTCTTTTCTACTAACTGCATCAAACATTTGATAGAAAAAACAAAACAAGATATAAGCTAAAGTCTAATGGAATCAAACTTGATTGTTATCCAAATTAAGTAAATAATTAACACTTCATATATATATATATATATATTAACTGTTTCCGTACAATGAGAAAAAAGAGTATTACCTTTTAGTTATTATATAATGAACTTCTGATTATACCAAAAAAATATTATTATAAGATTTACACATCTCTATTTTTCTTTTTATTTGACAGTTATTGGGACAATTGCAATGAATGATTATTTGGAAGCCGGGACCATAGTTTTCCTCTTCTCAATTGCAGAATGGCTAGAATCAAGGGCAAGTCACAAGGTATTCATTTATTTTTTTTGAAAGGTATTTATTTATTTATCATGCTTTACACTGTCTCAAGTATTAATGTTTTATTCTTGAACTAATAAAATAAATTTGTGGACCCGGATTCTATTGTGCACTGTTCAAACACACAGATACACATTCTTTATCATTGTACCATATATATATATATATATATATATATATATATATATATATATATATATAAACTTATGGATAATGGTTGTCACAGTCTTAAGTGTAAGAAAGCAACATGGGTTATACATAAGAAGTCTAATTGCATTCTTGATTACACAAAAGTATAAAAAATGTGTGATTTAAGACTCGAGAATTATTAACATGGTTATGATGTTGATGAAGAAAACTGAATAAATGGGATCCATGTAAACTGGCCAATTTTTTGTGTGATGATATGTGGATGTTCTCAATAGAAAACAAAAGTAGGGTTCTCTGTTTCAATTCTGAGAGTAAAACCTCTAAATTGAAAAAATGAAAATAATCTCTTGCCTCGTTTCATTATAATGATCGGTTTATATATAACAAATACAAAAATATAATGAGACTATAATCAAGCAAACTAATTTGGAGAAGCTAATTAGGTTATAATTAAAGAAACTAATTAAGCTAACGGAAATATACATTTAATAATAGTGATCTGCACAATCTTGCACATCATATATATATATATATATGTTTACAAAAAATAATGTATTGATCAGGCAAATGCAGCTATGTCGTCTTTGATGAACATTGCTCCTCAAAAAGCAGTCATAGCTGAAACAGGAGAGGTGGTGGATGCTGATGAGGTGAAAGTAAACACCATTTTAGCTGTTAAAGCAGGCGAGGTGATACCCATTGATGGAGTTGTTGTAGATGGAACCTGTGAAGTTGACGAGAAAACTTTGACTGGGGAATCATTCCCTGTGGCAAAACAAAAGGATTCTACTGTGTGGGCTGGCACCATCAACTTGAATGGTAATTCTTAGTTCTTATATGTAAAGTGTCAGTGTAAAATAGAAAATATGAGTTGGTGATTAGACCAAGTTGGTGAAGTTAACATGTTTTCTTGATCGATTAAAAGGTTATATTAGTGTGAAAACTACTGCACTGGCTGAAGACTGTGTGGTGGCTAAAATGACAAAGCTCGTGGAAGAAGCTCAAAACAGCAAAACCAGCATTCAGAGATTGATTGACAAGTTTGTCAAGTATTATACTCCTGGTTAGCCAAAATCACCAGTTTTTGTTTTAATCACTTTTGAATGGTTCCATTGCATTTCGTACTACTTTCTTGCCAAATGTTAATTCTACAAATAAATGTAATTTTTACTTGCACTTTTGCACTCTTAGCATTGACTGCCATTAGATTGAAATGATGGAAATTGATAAAATGAGAAATAGAATAATATGTAATGCTTATAGGTTCCATTATTTAAAATAAAATTGGAAGTGCATCAATGTCTTTTTTTTCTTCTTCTCAAATATTAGAGATATAATATCAGAATGAATAGCCTAAGTAGATAAAAAGAGACAAATTATATTTCTCCATGCACTCTGTTGGGACTTATGGAAACCGATGAAACCATTTTTTTTTTTTTCTTAGTTCATTCAATCTATCTAAACAACCAAATGGTAACATTAGTTCATTTCATTTCATTCTATTCTACCCATCATTAGATATCTAAACATAGCTGAATAGATTTTCAGTTCTGACTGTGATTTAGCAGAATGTCCTTTTTCAGTCATTGCTTGTTGCCTGCATTAAATTGCATTGGCCTTACTTTTTGTTGTTAATTTTTTCAGTGGTTGTAATCATATCAGCCCTTGTAGCAGTGATTCCAATTGCGTTAAGATCACATAGAGAGAAATACTGGCTTCACTCAGCGTTGGTTGTTTTAGTAAGTGCATGTCCATGTGCACTCATCCTTTCAACGCCGGTTGCAACCTTTTGTGCTTACACCAGAGCAGCCACATCAGGTCTTCTCATCAAAGGGGGTCATCATCTTGAAACACTTGCAAAAATCAAGGTCATGGCCTTTGACAAAACGGGTACCATAACGAAGGGTGATTTTGAGGTCACACAGTTTCAATCTCTTTCAGCTGACATAGATTTGAACACATTGCTTTACTGGTAAGGAGAGCCCTGGTTTCCCTTACACTGCTATTTCTGTCCATCTTTCTTTTGAAATGTAATGTTATAAAAAAGTCAATTTACATGCACTGTGAATGGAAAATATTTTAAATAGTTCACTTAAGAAAATTATTTTAAAATTCAATAAACTTGATTAATATATATGACAATATGTGATTCAAGGAGTGTTAGTTTATAAACTATTTACTAAAAGAAATGAAACAAACATACAAGCGGATAATAGTGATAGGTTTTCTTGTGTGTATAGCAGATATAACATAATCTTGTTAGGAAATTCAGAAGCCTGTTTAGAATAAGGATTAAATAAATTGCTGAATTATGAGATCAATGAGTTTATATTCAACTTTTCAGGGTGTCAAGTGTAGAGAGCAAGTCAAGCCATCCACTGGCAGCTGCTATTGTTGATTATGGAAGGTCTCTCTCCATTGAACCAGAGCCAGAAAAGGTGACAGAATTTGAAAACTTTCCTGGGGAAGGAATTAGTGGAAAAATGGAAGACAGAGTTATTTACATTGGAAATAAAAGAATTGCCGACAGGGCCGGGTCTGAAACAGGTGAATGCCTTTTCCACCGAGGTGTAACTTTGTAGTAATACTATAATGCTAATGGAAAGAGATTAAAATATAGTTTAAGTTTCTATATTGTATTTCAATATCTCTTTAACCCAATTAGAATCTACCCTTATGCTCTGTAGAGGTTGATATTTAGTTTTTCTTCTCTTTCTTGAACTGAGTGAGGTTTTTACTGTGATGGTTTTGTTTTATAGTTCCAATATTACAAGGAGAAAGTGCGAGAGGAAAGACCACTGGATACATATACTTAGGAGCAACCCCAGTTGGATTTTTCTCTCTTTCAGATGTTTGCAGGTTAGGAGTTCAGGAAGCAATTGGGCAGTTGAAGTTATTGAGAATCAAAACAGCCATGCTCACTGGAGATAGTGAATCTGCTGCAATGCAAGCACAGGAGCAGGTGCGTGATGTTATATGGTCAAACTTGTTGAATACAATATGGCTAAATTCTAGCTAGCTGCCACCAGAGTGATTTTGAATAGTATCAAATTCTCTATTTTCAAAGTGAACTTCTATGCTTTGACGAGTAAACTTATTTTTTTAATGCTGTACTTCATCTACAGCTGGGGCATTCTCTGGAGTTAGTCCATGCAGAACTTTTGCCAGAGGACAAGGTCAAAATCATCTCAGAATTTAAGAAGGAAGGTCCAACAGCCATGATTGGAGATGGTATAAATGATGCTCCGGCATTAGCTTCAGCTGATATTGGAATCTCAATGGGCATTTCAGGTTCTGCACTGGCAACTGAGACAGGCAATATAATTCTCATGTCAAATGACATTAGGAAGATACCAGAAGCCATTAAGCTTGCAAGAAAAACACGGTGGAAAGTGCTTGAAAACATTATTTTGTCAATCACTACTAAGGCTGCGATTATTGGTTTGGCTATTGGTGGTTATCCATTTGTTTGGGCAGCAGTTGTTGCTGATGTTGGAACGTGTCTATTGGTCATCTTGAACAGCATGTTACTTCTTCCAAGAGGACACAAGCATGGAGGAAAATTTTGTAGATCTTCTTCTAAATCACATAACCATAAAGGATGCGGTGGTAGTCATGACCATGATCATGCTCATCGTCAACATCAACGCTGTCACGATCATGAACATGAGCACGATCACCATCACTATCAACAGAAGCATGAGCATGATCACCATCAACATGAGCATAAGCATGATCACCATCACTGTGAAGATGAACATGAGCATGATCACCATCACCATCAACATGAGCATGATCACCATCACCATCATATCCATAAGACAGAAAACATGTCTCAACCTCAGAAATGTGGTGGCAGTCATGTTAATTCCTCTCATCATCACCATCATCACCTACAACATCAACATGAGCATGAACATGATGAACATCATCACCATAATCAACATGAACATCATAGCTGCAATCAACATGATCATCAAAATCATAGCCATGTTCCACTTGATCAACATCAACATCCTCATAAGTTTGTTAATCATTGTAACACCATGAATGGTCATGATCTATTTAAAAGAAGCGATGAATTTCATGAGCATGATCACTGTCATTATGGAAGATGTGACAAGAATCAGGATGGAGTCCAGAAACATGAAATGGAAAACAGTGGTGGTTCGAATTCACGGTCTTTGATTCTAAATGCAGAAGATGCAGTTGTCACAAACAGGCATGGTAATTGTTCGGGGCATAAGACTCATGGGACAAAACATTGCCACAACCAACATGTTGATAGGGTTGCTCATGATGGAGTTTCACATAGTTCTCCTTACCATCCCCCTCTCTCTTGTCAAAAGGAGAGCCAAGGACACACCAATAACCATTGCCACCCCATCTGTGGTTGTGAAAGCCTGAAAGACATGCATCATAAAAAGTCAGGTTGTAGTCCAGACATTGAGAAGAACGGGACAGGTGAAATATCCGTTGATATCATTGAACATGTTGAACTAACCCCATTGCATGGTTGTTCAAGTTTGGCAGAGAAAGAGAAAGGTTCCTGTGAAGGCTGCTCAGACACATGCGAGAATTTGGCTGCTGCGTGTGGTTGTGAGGGTTCAAAAGAGGGAGAAGATAGTGCATGTTGCGAAAATGAATGCTCTTCAAAAGAATGTAAGGAATCTTCAATTGTTCATGTTTGTGTTGGTTGGGAGAAGAGAGAATTTGGTGGATGTTGCAAGAGCTACATGAAGGAATGTTGTGGCAAACTTGGACAGTCAAGAGCTGGTTTTGTAGGAGGTATGTCAGAAATTATGACAGAATAGGTATGGTTGACTCTAGCAAGATGTGGGTCTGCTTGTTCTTGCTAAATTATATTTATGTAGCAGATTTTTGGTGGTACATAGTTTGAGGAGTTAATTAAAGTGAACATGGAGTTTGCGACCTCCATTTAACCAAACAGGTCTATGATTTTTAGGTAAATCTGATGTCACTTTATTTCGGGGTTGTAGTATATATATATATATATATATATATAGGGATTTCGATTCCTAAAGAGAAAGGGAACCAATCCTTTCTGAAAGTTATGAAAGTTATGTAGATGTTAAGGGTTTATTCCTTTTTTCTCCTTTTTCCCCTTTTTTCTTTAAACTGTATGCTGCTTATCTACTTTCATTAGCATTAAAATAAGTTGACAGTTTTCTGATTCTAATCCGAATTGTTTGATAACCGCAATTTACTATTTTACATCACAAAATCAGTAATTAACCTTTTAATTTTAAAGGCTTCTGATAACAATGAATTCGAAAGGGAAATATATATTTTTAATACATTCTCTTATCTTTCTTTTTTAAATTTCTCAATAGTTTTTTAATAATTTAAAATCATTCTACAATATTTTCTTTCTTTTTTTAGGCCTTTTTTTTTTAAGTTGATCTCGAAATATTTTTCAAACGGAACCACAGAGGCCTAACCCATTTGAGCTCAATATTATTATTGCTCAAGTATGACCCTTTAGAAAAAAAGACATTCAGTAGTTCAATTATTTAAAAATATTAATTTTAATCTGATGTTATTTATTTGTTGTTGCTTACGAGAAAACAACGAAGGAAAAAAATATGTTTCTCGAGAAATATCAGACATGATCATATTACCTAGTGATGCCCAAAACCCATGGAAGATCAATTACCTATTTTTTGGACTAAAGACTCAATTCTGAAACTGGTTCTTCCTGCACCTCCATGGTTTCTTCCAGCACCTCTATAAAATGTTATATTTCCAAAAAAATCCTTGTGAAACTAAAGTGCCCTTAAAAAGATGATGCAAATGTTGGTGAGGAATGAAAATGGAGGTGCACGGTTGGAGTTTTGTTGAAGTTAGGGTCTGAGAGCAAAGGTGATTGGGTGTGGGTGGTGGGTTATGACACGTATATTTCCTAATTGTCATTGCAACAACGTTATTATCTGTTGTTGTTAATAAGTATTGTCACAGAGACCTTCTTCTTATACTCTTTTTAATAATAATGATTGCAACAGCGTTATTCTGTGTTGTTGTTAATAAGTATTGTCACAGAGACCCTATTCTTATATTCTTTTTAATAATAATGAATCTATTGTTAAGATTACACTAACAACATTTATAATTAAGAGTTATTACTTAGACAAAGTTTATTATAATGATAATATTTAACTCCTTTTATCAATACTCAATATAAGTATGATATTATAACTGTTTTTAACGTTGGATATCTCACATTTACATGTTTTTGTAATGAATTTTTTTTTATAGTAAAGAATATATTGAAGTTTTAGGACATTGAATGTCAGAAACTTATCTTCCACATTATTGTTATTAAAGGAAAAATTCTTCCACGTTCACTTCTTTTACCTACATTCATTTTTAATAAATATTTTTCATAAAAAAATATTATCTTAAAATAATACAAAAATATAAATACAATAATAATGTATAGAGTTGTAATATGAGTGCAAGAGAAAAATAAAGATATCAAAGCATTATCACCTATTATCAAATAACATTGGTAAAAAGGTAATTTTTTTTAGTGCTAATGACAAAAAAACCAACATTTGATACACCTGGCAGCAAAATAGACATGGAAAATATTTCCTAGTGTCTTCTTTTCTTAGGTTTATAGTAGATACATTACTTTTATTTAATTAATATATTTTTAATAAATTCCTTTAAATAAACCATTTTCAAGTGTATTTATATAATTTTAAAATAGCTCCGCTTATAACTCAAAATAAATATTATAGAAATAAAAAAAATAAAATAATATATTAAATTCTATAAAAAAAATTGTTTTATTTTAGATTTATATAATTTATACATAAGACTTAAATTCAATGTATAAATATAAATTACGAATGCAGAAGCGCGTTTTACCCACATGTGCATTGGAAATATAAATTAACTTATAAAAGTAACAAAAAAGAAGTTATAGCGTAACGTAATACATAAGCAATGGGTGAAGGCAAGAAATTGAGACAATTTGTTTGTGCCTCCAACAATAAGATTCTTTGCAATTCCCTTTCCCACGCCTCAAAAACAAAACTCATGTCTTTTATAAAGAGAAACACATTACTCATGAACACATAAAATTCTTGTTAAAGCCGAAAAGTGCACAGTTTCAACAGACGCTATAGAATTGTAGTGGCATGGCATGGGAGATAGCATATATTGGGGGTTGTATGTAATCATTCCCTTTGAAAACCACACAAAGAAGCCACCTAATATTTGAATAATCAATTATGCTCCTAAGAATTCATACCCGTTAAAATAAAATAATTATATTTCTACCTCTATATAACCATCACATGATGCACCAAACTATAACCAAGCTCTTCATAATTGGTATGACATAATGGTTTGGATTTTGGTGCCAAGAGGGTTAATTAATTAGGTTGAGAGTGAAGTGAAGCCAAGGATGACTTGCCGAGATCAAAATTCATTTGATGTGATTCAAACTTGAGTAACTCGGCAAGTTATCTTTGGCTGCATTTTGCTTTCTTCATCTTCCATCTCTCTTCCGCTGTTGAAAACTTTCAAAATATCATTTCAACCGTTAAAATATGCTTATATTATATGTTAGAACTTTAAATATAAGCTGGAAATTTTTCATTGAATAAGTTAAAATATAGACGCACAGATATATTATTATCTTGAAGTTTTACCTTAAAAGCGGTGTTTTGAATTTTTATGCAGATTTGTTTATTCATACCCTCATGTGTATTAATAGTTGTGGGACATCTTCTTGTTTTGCTTTGTTTTGTTATATTACTTATTGTCATGCATGCAGGTGGAAAGAGCTATGTTTTAGTATGAGAGCTTTTTCTTATAAGAAGAAAACAAAGAATTTTGGGACAGGTGTGGGTTAAAGCAGAGACATGTGAAACATGCCATGGAAATAAGCTCCAGCTCCCATGAAAGCAGCTATCAGCACATGTGGAGTTTCTAAATTGCTACCTGCTCTCTACTTTTCAGGGTTTAAAATGGGAGAGAAAGAGATTAACACAGAGGTATGTAGTTTGCAAGGTTTTAAATGGGGAATAAAGAGATTAAAGACTAATCAAGATTTAGTGCATAATTTTTAAAAAAGTTAAGACAGTACATAAGTCAAATGTGAGAGAGCTCTTAGTTCGCATTTTTAAATGTAGAGATACATATTTAATGTTTTGATTTGGATACTGGAGAGTTTGAAGTGAAAAAGAAAAAAATATCGGCCTCATTAAAGGAAATGAAAAAATGATTTTTTTATTGTAATATTATTATTTTTATTTATATTATTATTATTTATTATATTTTCTAAACATTTAAAACTAAAAATATGCTTTTATGGTTAATTATATAATAGATCATTTTTAATGTGGAAAGACCTTAAACAAATGCAATATAATTAATTCTATAGTTGCTTTACACACTTGTATATTTTTTCTATCTTTCCCTTTATTTAACATAGGACACCTGAATTACAAATATATTATATACACGGGCAAGATAAAATTGGCTTAAGGTTAATTTTTTTATTAAATTACTTTTAATAATTATTTGTAAAAGTCAAATATTGTTAAATATTTTAACATTAACTCATATTGTTTGGTCACTGTGATAGATTATTTGAAAGAAGAAGAAACTGTATGAATATGTATAAATTTATAGAAATTTTAAGTTTACGAAAAGATATGTGATATATGAATTTGAAATATAAGAAAATGTCATAGAAATATATTATTTTTGAAAAAAAGAAATATTATATATAGATTTATTAGGAATTTTACTGTTTGTGAATTTGTCTAAAAAAAGATATTTGACTATATTAACTCATTGAAATCATTTGAATAAAAATGATAAGAGACTCGATGGATATTTATATGAATGATTACTGTTTTGAAAGAATTAGTCAAAAAATATTATATAAATTAATCTTATCATATAAAGATAATTGATTTATACGGATATAGTGTGAATTTTATAATTAAAAATTATATGACAAAAAGATATCTGAATCTAATTTAATACATGTATTTTTTAAAAATAGAATTAAGTATTTATATATAAGTTAATATATTTTTAATATAAAAATTTGATTATGAGTTATTGTAATCATTAGATAATTATAATATGATGTATAAGGTGAAATATAAAAACTTGATGTATGTATAACTTATTTGAAAGAGAAATTTAAATTAATGATAATATTTTTTAACAATCTCTAACTTATCTATTTTTTTTTTCGTTTTAAAATTTATAATGTTCGTACATACGAAGTACATGATTTAATAGGTGATAGAATTCTTATAGAGTACTTATTCTTTTCTTTTAAATATTTTATATTATAAAGTTTCTATGAAGATACATTTATTTGGAGATGTTTTATAAATGTAACGTATATAATTTATTATAAATGATTTACATGGTATAGTTTCCAGTACCGCCCTAAAGATAATTAATTACTCAATTTAAACTAAGAAATATTTATATATCAATCATCAATAAATTTTAAAATATTTCTTATCTATTTAATAAATGTACTTCTCATAATATTTTTTTATATGATTGTTATAATTATATATACGACTTTTGATTATTATTATTACAAGTTCCAATAAGTGTTATTATTATCTTATTGAGTCATCATTATTATTACAACTTTTAACAAATTATAAGTATTATCTTATTTAGTTAACCAATAAGAGTTGTAGGAGGGAAGTTAGTTATATAAGAAACTCTTTACAGTAGCTATATTTAATAATAAGAACCACCTGTCAGTGACAGTCATTAAAATCATATGTTTATTTATAATTTTTATAGAAAATGTTCTCCACAAAGTTATTATTTTCTAATATTCCCAGACCCTAATGAAACATTAAATTTTTCCCTAACATGTCAAATCCCTTTTTTCCCCTTCTTATTCAGAGTAATGATGAGAAGAGAGGGTTTTTTTTTCTGAAAGTTGATTCAAAAGTACTATTTTTATAGTTTGCATGTATCATAAAAGACTTATTTTAAAAACTATATTATATGTTAAATTGAGATTATTTAATGAAGTATCACGAAGTCATAATCCATTTAGTTTAATAAAATTTATTTTCTACAGAGAATTATTTTATAAAAACATTATTCAAGGAATTATTAATATTATACATTTAGGTTTTTTCCTTTTACATCAGATATACAGTTATAAAATTAATATATATTTCACTTATCTAAAAACTCACCAGGTAAAATATATATCATTTAAAAAGAAATATATAATATAACCGATTAAAAAGTATACTTTTACATTATTATAATTGTAATTAATATAAAAATTCAGTTTTAGATTTTTTTTCATTCTTTAAACAAAAATTAATTTCAAAAACTAAAATATAAAAAGATTTATTCTTAGTAAATGAATATGAACATATGTATAAAAAAACAAAAACAAACAAAATTTGATGTTTTCCTTATATTTTTGTAATCACAATAAAACTATAACAAATTAGATTTATTATATTATTTTTAATAACATGCATTCGTGCATATAAAAATGGTCAAATAAATAAATAATTATGTATAAAATAGAATTTAATTTAAATTCTCAAAAAAAAAATAAAGAAAAATTGATAACGGAAAACATTAGTGGTGATGACAAAGATAACAAAGACATTTTGAATGTGGGAAAGAAAGAAAAGACCTTGAATAATTTTAACAAGAAAACGAAAGGATAAATTAACATAACAAGAGCATCATTTTGAGTGTGAAGGATAGAAGATGAAACAACCAAGAAGTGTGAAGGAAAAGAAGAAAAAGAAAACCAACAACACACTGATTTGGATTGCATTGGAGAAGAGACAATGCAACAAAAATATTATAGATATGGAGTAAAGAAGAGAAGACATAAATTTTTGGATCAAGAAAAAAAATATAACAGTATATAAGTTATAAGAGTGAAATTAAACATTATTCTATATCAATTACTAGGTTAACAAGATAGAATATGCTATATGCAATAATGTTTTGAAATAATCATATACATGTGGATATGACATCAATTACTTATGTAAAATATGTCACAAAAAATTACAATATTGTCATTATATAATTTGAAACATCGGTTTTTTATTAAATGATACATATATGAGATATCTCTGAACCAATGTATTTAGAAAAAAAATCCATAAACATTTCTAAAAGAGAAAATTAAGAAAAATTAAAATTAGAATTAGAATTTTTGTTAGAGCACTCTCATATAGTTTCTTTAAATTTTTTAACATATACAAAAACTAATTTTAACATATGAAAAAGTTTTTTTTTCTCCTCTCTCTCCAAATATATTTCATCTTTATATATTTAATAATAAAGATCACATTACCACTCAGCAAAATAATATGATTTTGTGATTAAATCTGAATTATTATTTTTATCAGCAAATCTTAATTATTCTTATATGGTATAGACGTGTTTTTGTCATATACACTCACCTATACTAAATAATAACCAAGGTGTACTATTCTCCACCTAACCTAATATGAGATATCATCTATAAGAAAGACATTGAAAAAAGAATACAATATGACGGTCCAATGAATATGTGACAAATGTTTTCTTTTAGGATAATGTACATGGCAAGTGAATAACAGTTTATTATACTTATCAATCAGTTAATTAAAATATTGACTATTTTAATTGTATAAATGAACCTAATTCATGTCTTAAAATATTATTTATTATGAAAAACACATGTTATGCATATTGTTTTTTTTATTTTTTATTATATCATATATCCTATAAATCAACTTTTTTTTTTCCTCTAAATATAAATGAGGTGTTGATCACCATCTTGAGTATATAAGAAACATTTTTCCTAAAAATTCTAAGACAACGAATGTGTTAAATTAGTTTATGTATAAAATTTGTTTGACCTATCATTGTCTCAACCGTGCAAAAAAAAAAAAAAATTAAGATTTTCTTGCAAAATAGATTGATAAACGCTTATCTTTGGTGAATATTAAGAAAGGGAGAAGTGATGGAAAAAAAATACAAAAATAGTAAATATTGATAAAGCGCAT
>Ga0209489_105264_pt1 | contig 22687 bp, 9 predicted proteins | sample SiratrowhiteBW_FD_187527 | JGI IMG/M metagenome (GOLD analysis project Ga0209489, IMG submission 187527) | Root nodule microbial communities of legume samples collected from California, USA - Siratro white BW (SPAdes) (version 2) | ecosystem: Host-associated > Plants > Roots > Nodule | place: USA...
GTTTGACCAGACATATTTAAAAATTTAAACATTTATATGGTAATAGTACATCAAAATTATTGTCATATATATAATATAGCATATTGTGATGATTGTTATCGTATTAATATATATATATATATTCATGACAAGTAATAAGACTTAATACAAATTGAGTTAAAACAATAATATTTTCTATATAAATAAAGATGAAATAATTTAGCATCATATGAAATTAATAAAATTTAGTACACTAGTATAAAATAATAAACTAATATTATATACTATGACGATTCTCCTAAAATTAGTGTTAACGTTTGACCAGACATATTTAAAAATTTAAACATTTATATGGTAATAGTACATCAAAATTATTGTCATATATATAATATAGCATATTGTGATGATTGTTATCGTATTAAATTTATAATGATGATTTATATGATGATAGTTACAATCAAGTTATCGTCACAAACAACATAAAATGACATTTTCATTTTAACTATGGTGGTATCCATTCTATAATAACAACAAATATAACTAATAATGACATTAAATGATGTGTTTATCCTATTTATATCTACATGAATAAATCACAATAACAAACTCTCAATAATAATTTTTTAATTTTTTTATTTATTTCATTTTATTTTCATAAATTCAAATATCTATAATTATAGTTTTCAAATTATAAAGTCAAACACATTTAATCAGGTAACATAAAAAATAACGAAAATTTTGAAAGATAAAAAATAACAAAAACTAAGGATAATTAAACATTAATAAAAAAAAAATACATGGAAAAAGAGTTTAGAACCGAAATTACAAATCTTATAAAATAAAAAATTATAATTAAACCTTGTAAATTGTTAATTTCTTATATTTATATTGTTACACAAAAAGAGACACATAATTTTATATTATTTGTTTTCTTCTTTTTAATTAGATAATTTTAAGTTTTAATAAATAAAAAGGATTTTTTATTAAAAATAAACAAATATTTGATCATCTTTTTAATAATAAATAATTATAAAATTTATTTATAAGGTTAATCTATTCGCAAATTTAATAATATTTATACTTCTCAAAATAATATAAAATATTGATAAATAATATGATTTGAAATTTTAATTATTTATATTTGTAAAATAATAATAATAATAATAATAATAATATGTTGATAAAAGAAAAAATATTCAATAATAATATTATAACCTTTTACGGACAAAACTACAATAAATTTCTATCATAAAAAACTATAATAAAATATTTTTAGAATAAATAACATGTTAGTTTTTTAACCCTCAGAATTAAATTAAAATATATTTAATATTAATATATTGAAAAATTAATCTATATAACTCTAATCGCTAAATTTTCAAGTCAATTAAGATAGAAATATACTAGATTTTGATTAGCCAAATAAGATAAAAATCTACAAAGAATGTTAAATAAAGACACCACAATAAAGATGAAAAGAAAAATTAAGGAATAAATTGGGAAAGTAATATTTTTGCTATAATAATTTAAAAACTTTTTGCATTTTCTTCTTCCCTCCGAGTCTAACCAATTCTTTTACAAACTAGCTTATAATATTTTTTTTTCATTTCTCTTCTTTAAAAGTTTGATTTTAGAGTGTAAAAATTGTGAGTTGTGTATTTGATAGTTATTCTAATTATCTTCAGGGATTGTATTGTTGTAAAACGATTTTGTAAAACGATTTTGTTAAACACATTCAAATGTGTGATTCTCTATGACTTATGGAAGGGATAATGTAAATTTTTTTTAAACCGTTCATTTTTTTAAACTAGACGTTATCATTTTATTCGATTTACATTTAAACAAAAATGGCAAACCAAATGATTAGTGGGTGGATATCATTCAATTTGTAATTTTAAAAGATTTGCAAACTGGATGACCAGTGAATAGATATTATCTAGTTTGTAATTTTGTCATCTGATTTGTAAATTTTTTTAAAATATAAAATAGATAAAATGACATTTAGTTTATAAATTATAAATCAAATTTCACCCTCCAATTTCTCATTTGATTTGTAATTTATATATTAGATATCATTCTTTTCGATTTACATTATTTTTTTATAAATCAGATACCATCCAGTTTGGTTTATATTTTATAAAACATATGTTCTTTTTCGTTATTTCAATAAAAGCATTTTTAAAATTCAAAATTCTATAAATGCAGGACAAGATCATGGAGGTACATAAAGAATTCGTCCAGTTCTTAGAAGGCGACAACGCCAAGGCCTATGGACAAGGAAACCTAAGAAAAAAGTTTGAAAATACTTAAATGCGGATAATTGTTTTCTGTATTCCCACGTTTTGCTAACTGCACCTCCTTGTTTTGAAATAGCTTGTTCCTTCTAACTCACTTAGAATGTAATTACAAAACAAAAGAAATTGGTTCGGTTAACTATGTGTTGTTTGGTTAAAAGGGTTTAGATCACTTAAAATTTTAAATAGTTACTTCTTAAAAAATTATATTTTTTTAATTTTTATGTATATTATCAAACCAAATAAGTCTGGATCCGTTTTGATGGTTACATTTCACTCTTGTTTTTATATACAAGCATTGCAATTTGACAAGGGTTTAAAAAAATATCCCTTTTCATAATGTGGTTATATATTTCAATCACAATTTCTTCAATTCCACAAATATTATTATTGTAAAAGAAAACAATTGTTTTTGTCTTGGGTTACAAAATTCCAATTTTAATTTATTTATTGAGTTAAAATAAGATGAAGAAAAAAGGGATAAAACTTAATGTGAGGTCCTCTTTCGTCGAGAGCAGATAGCATAACAAATTCCCAAACCCTTTCCCTATCCTCTTCTTCTTCTGCATATTCACACTCACTCTGAGTCTCACTCTTCTTCCCCAAACCCAAAACCTCACTCTCCACCTTCCACCACCAATCCCAATGGCAATTTCTTCGGCGGCGGCAGGGGCAACCTCAAAGCTCGCATACCCTCATATCTACCCCTCTCCTTCACCCTCCTCCAATTCCCTCTTCCTCAAAACCCACGCACCCTCCACCACCCACCTTTCCTCCTCCTTCATCCAACCCTCCACGGTCCTCCACCTCGCCCCCACCCCCGCCACCCTTCGCCGCCGCTCCTTCACAGTTCGCGCTGCCCGCGGCAAGTTCGAGCGCAAGAAGCCCCACGTCAACATCGGTACCATCGGTCATGTCGACCACGGCAAGACCACCCTCACCGCCGCCCTCACCATGGCGCTCGCCTCCCTCGGCAACAGCGCCCCCAAGAAATACGACGAAATCGATGCTGCCCCCGAGGAGCGTGCCCGAGGCATCACCATCAACACTGCCACCGTCGAGTACGAGACCGAGAACCGTCACTACGCTCACGTCGACTGCCCCGGCCACGCCGACTACGTCAAGAACATGATCACCGGCGCCGCCCAGATGGACGGAGCCATCCTCGTCGTCTCCGGCGCCGACGGCCCAATGCCGCAGACCAAAGAACACATCCTTTTGGCCAAACAAGTGGGTGTCCCCAACATTGTGGTCTTCCTCAACAAGCAGGACCAGGTTGATGATGAGGAGCTTCTGGAGTTGGTAGAATTGGAGGTTCGCGAGCTTCTTTCTTCGTACGAGTTCCCTGGTGATGATGTTCCCATTGTTTCTGGTTCTGCATTGTTGGCTTTGGAAGCTTTGATGGCCAACCCTTCCATCAAGCGCGGGGAAAACCAGTGGGTTGATAAGATTTACGAGCTCATGGAAGCTGTGGATGACTACATTCCCATCCCTCAGCGCCAAACTGAACTTCCCTTTTTGTTGGCCATTGAGGATGTGTTTACAATCACTGGACGTGGAACCGTGGCTACTGGCCGTGTTGAGAGGGGTACCATTAAGGTTGGAGAGACGGTTGACATTGTTGGTCTGAAGGAAACTAGGAACACCACTGTGACTGGGGTGGAGATGTTTCAGAAGATTCTGGACGAGGCTTTGGCTGGGGACAATGTGGGGTTGCTGCTTAGGGGTATTCAGAAGACTGATATTCAGAGAGGGATGGTTTTGTCTAAGCCAGGAACCATTACCCCTCACACCAAGTTTTCTGCAATTGTGTATGTCTTGAAGAAGGAAGAGGGTGGCAGGCACTCTCCCTTCTTTGCCGGTTACAGGCCTCAGTTCTACATGAGGACCACTGATGTTACTGGCAAAGTAACTTCCATTATGAATGACAAGGATGAGGAGTCCAAGATGGTGATGCCCGGTGACCGTGTTAAGATGGTGGTTGAACTTATTGTCCCTGTGGCTTGTGAACAAGGAATGAGGTTTGCTATCAGAGAAGGAGGCAAAACTGTTGGAGCTGGTGTTATCCAATCTATCATTGAGTAAATTGTGTGAGATTGGCATCCCAACTACTTGACTCTTACATTTGTGGGCCAAGAAAGTATCTATCATCCAAGATGGACTTGTGCAATCGAGTTTTTTCATTTTACACAACTGCTTTTATATCCATTTTGTTATATTTTGTAGGTTTCTAGATGATGTTTAGTCAAGTTGGACAATGAATTACCAATGGCTTGTTTGACTTCCATCTTTTTTTATTGTTATAATTCATATATTAAGTGCTTGAGCAAGATTCCACAAATTTCTGCTTGCCTGAAATCATGTGATTTGTCTTCAAAAAGTTTTATCAGTGTTTCTCTTTAGTATAGTCGTGCTATTTTTGGGTGGAGAGTGAATCCACTTCCCTTGTTTGGGTAAGAGGGGAAAACCTTGAATAGGAGGTGGAGTTAAAGGGAATAAGAAGTTATTTTCTCTTATTTAGTTTAAACTATAATACACTCCTTCTCCCTATTTAGCCCCAATAGAATGGGTAAGGTATTTTTTTTTGAGGGGAAGGGGTTGAGGAGGCATCCCACTCTTGAATTCTTCCGTAACAGTTATAGTAATCTACTGTAATGCAACAATTACAATATTCCGAGACACTTACGTGTTCATTTTTTGTGGTAGAAGTCTTACTGAAATTTTATTTTGGATGTATAGGTCTTTATTGAAAATAAATATGCAACGGACAAGTTAACTACTTACCTTGGCAAGGCTATATCAGATTTAAGCCATGTTTATGTTCAGAGTAGTTACCAACGTATCCTCAATCTTGATAAAATTCATATCCAGAGTCAATAGAAGATGTTTCCTTGTCATATTTATGTAAGATAGTGCATGACAAATTGTAAGAGATAAACTGTAAACGATATCGGTTCTCTTGAACTTGTATGTGTGGATTTTAATATGTATTAGGTTAATAGGTTGAGTTGACAAGATCTCCCCCTTCCTCCCAACACACACAAGAGGGGGGAATGAGTATTTTGTTTTTAAGAGAATACGTACTTGTACTAATATGATACTTGGGGATGGGAGGAGTTGGTTAGACTCAATTTAGAAGTGAATTGAAATGGAGAGAACTGGGTGTCTTGAATACCTAGGTGATGGAGAGGGAGAGAATTGAGGGCCAAAGGTTCCAGCTTAGATGGTGACTATAGAGGGGAAGGCTCTAGATTGGTTTTGATGGCGGGAATGTTGTTGACTGACAGAGTCCTTCATTGGAGGGTTTCTGAATAGCTGTGATGAGGCAATTTCAGCCTTACATGTTCAGAAACACATGTGAATTGCTTTTGAGTTTGAAGGAAACTATCACAGTATTTCAGGGAGTAATGTAAGCTGTAGGCTGACCTGCTGAAGTGCACTGAACAAACAATATCTAAAAGGTGTTTTCTTGAATGGCTTTGAAGAGTAGTTTTCAGCAGAACTCAAACTGTGCTAGCAAAATACTTGTTGAATGATAGATGGATGAGAAGAGACAAACTTGTGGAATATAAGATTGGATAGTGATCTGTACTGACCCTTATAGATTAAGGACCGGGCAATACCCTCTATGAAAATGACACCATCAATCATGTGGTAACTGTCTTTTAGTTTCCCTTTGATACTTAATTTCTCCTTTTATGGCATGACGCCTCTGTCCATTTTTTATCAATTGGTTACTGAAACGATCTGATTAAAAATATGCCTCATACAATGAAACAGGGGCAGACAATTGATCCTGTTGGCCTTCTGCACTTAGGAGACCTATAGTATTCTGGTCTTCAGCATCGAAGAGAAAAATAAGACAATCGGGACTACTATGATAATGAAATTGAAAGGGAGAGAACTAGGTCTCAGAAATATTTGGATGATGCCGAGAGAATTCTAGAAGTTGTACAAGTGCAACTTCTGTTATTGATCTCCCATTCTAAAAGGATACAATTATATTTTATACATGTGAATCTTGCATCATGATTGATCTTTAATATCAGCACAAACCTCTTTTTATTTCTGTTAGAGGGAATGATTAAAAGTTTGAAGGGCTAACTAAATTGACATAGTTATTTAAACCCTGTCATTGTTTCTGGCATATGATTTGTAACAACTTTTTTTAATGCCTGGAATGAACAAATGTAGAACAAAAAATGAATGGGATATCTGTTTATTTATTTTTTTATCAGTAGAAATTGAACGTAAGTGTATGCTGTTTTAACCAACCTATGGTGAGAATAAAATAAAAATAATGGAAATACATTATTTGTTACCTTTTTATTATTGAACAAAATCTTATAGTAACCTAACAAAATTATGAAACCTCATGAATGGGATGAAAGAGTGATCTTTAACATAGTGCATCTCACCTACAATCCATTAAATTCAATTGGTTTAGGGATTGAATCAATTAGTTCAACTTCTTGTAAAGTCATAATCAAAACATGAATTTTCTCTGTTTATTGATCACGAGATTTACTCATGTTTAAGGTTGAGTCATAGATTCAAGAATACATAAACATAAGGATGACAACAGCTGAAAGGAAAAGTAAGAGGGAATAAGGTGAGAAATGAAGAACATGTTTGAGATTGATTCAAGACAAGTGAGAAAGATAATCATCACTTGAATTCATAAGATTTTAAATTTTACATAAAACTCAATGAGTGAGAGAGTATCACACCTTCAAGAATAATGAGCTCACAATTTCTCAAAGAATTTTTATTCAATCAAAAGTATGAAACTAGGATACAAGGAGGCTATTTATGGCCAAGTAGCTCGTGCAAAATGGTAAAGTAGCTCGAAATTTATGAACAGCTTAAAGACGGAAGACTTCTCTGGTTAACGCGTTTAAGAGAGATCGTGTTTTTCATGTGATTTTACCCTTATTCATTCTCCAAGCCACCAAAAAGGTTTTAGCAATTCTATATTCTCTCCTTAGACAAGTTGACCACATATTTTTCACGCTTCCTTTGTGTTTTCTGTGTAAAAGATGTTACGTAATACTACCACTTAAAAATATTATGATGAGTTTTTTATTTCTGAAAAGTGAAAGGATTTTCAAAATGAATAAAGCGCGAGTACACTTCAATATTTTCAGTTTCTTCCGTAACATTAAGTTGAACATCGGTTTTATTTATTTGATTTTTCAGTATCCATCTAAGATGTGAAGATAAATAAATATATCATACGATTTGTAATAGTACATCTGTTACTTGAACCTTGGTTATTTCCTAAACTATCGACAGGATGGACAGAATCAACATAATCTTATCAGGTGTTTAACATTTTTTTCCATTCCATAGAAACGCCTAACTAGTAACTAGGAGATGACTAAAATGAGAAACTAATCTCAGACTCATATCAGTTGGCATCATGAATAAGGTAAAGTTAAAGCAGATTGACGAATTTTTATATAGTATACCAAACGGCAAACTTCAATAGAAAGATATAAAATAGTTAAATACATATAATGATATAACTATGGCTTAGACTACTTCACATCCCCTAAACCCATACAGCACAATAAAACTCAGTGCCTGTTGAATCAGCATGAGGCAATCTGAAAAGGAGCTGCTACCAATCCATGCTGTGTGTGACCGTAGATTCTGGTAACACATTTACTCCAATATAGTTGAGAATAACAACTGCTGAACAAAAGCTGCCCTCAGTCTTTTCCCTTGCTGATCCTGCTCATCACCTATATCTGCTTCATCTTTGCCAGACCTGCAAAAACCATAAACAATACTTCAGCATTGGATTTAAGGGGAGACTTCTCAGAAGCCTTCTCTCTTCCTCTTTTTATAACCAGTATACAAGATAGCTACTTATTACAGAGGTAGAAGGCATAATATGGTAAAATGAGAACACTTTCATTTATGATTTTCAATAAATTTGCTGCGTAAGTTTTTTGCTAAGGATTGGACGAATGCATGGAAAAATCTGAAAATTTTCAATCATGAGCATATGTCAGAACTAGAGTTTGACTCAAATTTTTCTTCATGGGTGGTTCTGACACTTAAAACCATTTATAATTTTTTATTCAGAACACCATTTATAATCTGCAAAGTGTACTAGAAAATTTAATGCGAATTGGACTGTATTAAGGAAATTGGTAACCGCCCATGATATGTTAATATTTTCTACACGTCACAAATATTTAATTAATCAGAGTATGACTGCTGAGGAGAACATGCTCGGGAAATGTGAAAAACATACAGATATGTCAGCATGTGTCTCATATAGTCAATCCTGGTATGACACAACTTAACAAAATTAAACATTGAATTTTTTTGACAGAAACAACAAATTCTTCTAAATTTTCCATAAAACCGAGAATGTAAAAATGATCGTCAAAGTAGCATGCTAATACAAAATTACAGGCAAACCTTGAGAGGAAACATCTCAATCAACAAAATACAAGCTATTTAAGTGGGAATAATCTGATTGTGCAATGGTATATCTTAATTAATGATTTTATTGCTATGTAAAATTCAAGTTCTGCAACCACTGAGTTGCTGAGTTATACATAATTAGTAACAGTATCATTCATCAACTTCATTAATTTTCCCGTCCAGACCAAACAAACAGAATCAGTTAACATTAGCTTGATACCGTACCAGATACATTGTGAGTAGCTTAATCGAGTTTAATTTTTATTCTATGCATTGAAATTTAGTATTGGGAAATCATATCTGTTCTAACTAAATACTAGAAACCACACCAAAAATCTTGAGGCACTCTGAGCTGCTTCTGGTAATAGTGCATTTTTCTTCATTACAACTATCAAAGTTTGTTTTGGAGGAAATCATTTTATATGTCATGCACTCTGCTCTAAATTTCTCAATTTTTCTCATGCTTTGCAAAATTGACACCGCTACAAACTTTGATGGAAAAAGAAGCATACCTTTTTGCATCAGGAGTGTTTAAATCCTTGCTGCTGGAGCTGGAGTTTTCATCTGGATGAAAGTTGTTTGAGTTTGGAACAGGGTTGCAGATGAATGGTGTCAAAAGTGGATCAGTTATTGATTCTTGTTTGTTCCCCCTGGTAGCCAGCTTCTTGCCAAGCATTGCTGCGTTACCAGACCAGATGCTAGATTTCTCAGGCTTCCACGCCCACTTAAGATAAGAAAATCAATATATTCAATTGAGTTAGACAAAAACCAAATGCTCGTCATAACATCTGCTAAAATAAATAAATAAATAAATAAATAAAAGAAAAAGAGAAGCAACACACATTGGATCTAATATATGAATCTTTTACTTGAATTTTAAGGACTATAATGCATCATTGTGCTCAGTATTGAGAAGTTATGGTCTTATATTGAATTTTTATTTTAACTCCTCATTTCGTATATATAAGACGGTAATACCTGTCAGGAGTGTTACACTCATAAAACCAAGCATGTGCTAGATTATATTTGAGAACACAAAACGTTAGAGATAAGTAAAGCATATGTACCTTTCGAGAGTTTGAATGTGAAAATTGCATGATTGCATCCTTCCCTAAATTTTCTTCACACACAGGACAAACCTGATAAAAGAAAATTGAAGCAGAGTTTTCAATCATGATATACTTACCTAAATAGAAATGTCCCTATTTCATTTTTTCCCAGTTGTTAAATATAATGGTTGCTGGGATCCCTGGATCCTTTATCTTCTTGATCCAGATCAGGACAGTGTTGTACCGTATCAAGCATACATGAAAATTTTCCGTTTAGATGTATATAACTAAATTTATAATCTATAATGAAGTGGTTGGAAAGATACTAACTAATCAAGGAAAAAGAAAACGTATTTACAACAAAATTGTAAACCATGTTATGTTAGCACTTGGAGGTAATTTCTGCCAAACAGAAATTTTAAGAAACATAAAAGGCATACCACATTTTTTAGGGCATAGCACTGATCCTCTTCCAAATTTGTGCAGAGTAGAGGAACTTCAATTTCAAAATCACAAGAAGGACATCGGAAATCGCACCGGCCATCATTATCCACATCTGTGTAATGGATCACTGAAAAATTATCTGTAGTTTAAAAGGGGTCAGTGAGTTATTTCTAGGACAAGTACAGGAACTTCACAGGACATGTTATAGAAGGAGCATCTCAATGTCTCAAAATAAAAAAGCAAAAGGAAAATGAATGAACAGCACATAATAAGGTAGTTTCACAAGCTACCAAAATACCAAATAAGAAAGATAAACACAAGCAGAACTCACTTATAATCTTCTCTAACTTCCAGGCACATGTCAATACTAGGTATAGCTCTGAGTGTAAATGAAAACTTTGTCATATGATCAAATATACCGATCTAAATTACCTAACATCAATTCATTAAGCATAAACATATATTGTACATACACTTCAGTCATTTACATGACAATTGATAGATGCACTTTTCCATAAATCTGGCTTTATCAAGAAATTATGGACAATATCCCTCTACTTAACACTAATAAATTTGACTCATGTTGGAAAATCCGAGAGGGTGAAATAGTGAGGGATCTTCACGGATAGGTCTGTGTCAACTACATAAAAGAACACAATATTACTTTTAATTCAAAACCTTAAGATAATAAATTTGTAAGTTTTCTTATATGTTACTCGACTGATAACGTGAAACTCTTACTCATACTTGAACTGTAACAACTTTGAAGTCATACAATTGAAATCCTTTATAGTTGGAGGCCAATTCCAGATTGAGCCAATGCAGAACATGCAGAAAAGAAATCAGCTTCAGACAGTCTATTATGTTAATGGCTCCTCATTTCAGTGTCATTTTTCATCCTTACGACCATCGACCAGTCTCCAATTCATTCAACTTTTTCCATCATCATCATAAGAAAAAAATCCTGTTAGGTTGTAAGATTGAAGAGGCTAGACGGATAGTTATATATACAAAGGGATATTGTAGTAAGTCAAGTTTAACGATACACACATGGAAAACTTTATTGTGTTTTTTAATCTTCTAAGTAAATTGCACTTCTGATAAACAGATCGGAGAGGTCATAAAGTAGGAAAATAAAATTGACACTTTTAGCACCAGTTAATGATTTATACGCATAAAAGACATGGCTGATGTCCCTTTCATCGGCATCAAAATTAACATTGGAAACAATATTATATGCCACAGAACAACAAAACACTGACTTTCATGCAATTGCAATACTATTTTAGAGTTTGTTAAGATTCCTAATATGCACTTACAAGAAAAAAAAATCAATGAGGTAAAATGAATTAAAATTCTCAAATTAATTAAAATAATTTTTTCCATACGCACTCTTATCTAACTTCTTTGCAAGCACCTGTAAAGTTATCATTCCAGCCTTAGAAAAGTCACACTAAGGGTTTTACAATTTTTAAAGGCTGTCGTAATAACCAAGTTATTGCAGACTAGGGCTCAGAGCGTGGTGAATCACTTCAAATTCAGTCACATAATGAAGATATGCTTCTGAAAAATTATGACAGTAACCTAAGCAAAGCCTAGAACACTTATTCTAATCATACTTGCACGTGCTTGCACAAGGAAAGCCTGACAGAATGTTGAAACCAAATGTCATGAAATAAACGTGATCACACGGTTACCCAAAAATCACTCATACCAAGAAATGGGGGGACTTTATGTCCAATTCATCAAAAAGTGCCATAAAAGAGAAAATCAGACTACACAATTCCAACCCAAATGCTTTCCCCCAGTTCAACCCACTAAAGATAAAATCTTAGGACTTCACATCAAGAGGCAAGACGAATAGCTAGTAGTGGGGTTCATGAATACTAAGAACTTAGAAAAAGATAGCCCAAACAGGACAAGAAACAAAAGGGAAAAAAGAAAAGAAAGAACAGAAAATGGATACCTCAGACAAAACCAGGAAACAATAAAGGGAAATAGAGAGTGAGAAATCAAGTACCAGAGTGAAGTCTAGCAGCTTGCACAGCAGAGAGGTGTTTGACAGAATGAAAACTAGCTCTGAAGTCGAAGTCCATGATGTCAGCAGCTTCTTCAAGGAAACAAAAGCTGGGATCTTTCAGCAGAACTTGTGAAGTACTTGAGGGTTTAGGAGGTGGTGGTGGTGAAGGAGAAGAGAGAGAGGTAAATGTTTTGGGGTGTGAAGTCTAAGGAGATAAAAGGCTTTGCTTTCCCATCAGTTATTTATCACCACCGGCTTTGTGAAGTTGCCAAGTCTTGCTGAGTCATGTTTGGCTTCTGACAATGGATGCTTTTCCGACACACAAAAAGATCAACATGATGGCTTACACTTGGCATTTTTAATGATTATTTTTCTTTTTTCTTTCCATTTTCTAATAATTGAATAACTGCAGCATTTGTAACCAGAAGACAACAAAGCCCAACACACCAGAACCATCTTCAATAACTTTCCATGAAATGATTATTTAGAAATGGTAGAGTAATATCATAGATCCCAGAAATATAACATATGCTTTATCAATTTTATATTTAATTAATGCTACAATACATTTGTTCACTACTTTACAGCTGCCACTTCTGTTCATCGTTGATATTTTTTTATTGTAGCCTACCATAATTTTGTCCTTTTATTGGCTAATTATTTGGTTTCCCTAACCCAATTCTGCACATTTTCCATAATGCAAGAAAGTCATCAAACATGGGACTTCTTTGAAATATATGCCTACTTAAATAAGTAATTAAAAGATACAAAATAGAAAAAAGTCAACTTTTAAGAGTTAAATATCACTTTAGTGTCTCAACTTTAAAATAAATATCTTTATGCGTTAAATCAATATTTAAAAATATTTAAAGTAACGTAATGTCTATTGTAAATATTGAGAAACTATATTATAAATCAGAAGTACATCTTCTAAGAATCAAGTGTATCTTTCTTTAGGCAGAGAGATGGTGGGGGCCTTGGTTTCTTGATTTTGTTAAAATTTTATATTTTGACATATTTAAATTTTTAATGTTAGAAAAATATTTGTATTTTGAAGTCAAATAAATATATTTAAATATTGTTTATCTTTTATAGAATATTTTATGAAAATAATAATAATAATATATGTTTATCCTTTTACAAAAATATTCTATTTACTTTTATAGTTTATTATAAAGATAACTATATTCATTTATATATAAAAAAAGTGAATATCATTTATTCTTTTTAAGAATTATTGTATGTTAATTTAAGAAAGATAAAAAATTAAATTGCATTTACAATGCTTTATTAGTTTTTGTACATTATATAATTTTATTATTATGATTTATTTGAAAATTGAAAAAAAATATTTATTATCATTTTTGTCCATGCTAAGTTTAGTTACAGACTGTTATATAGATGTTCCATAATTTAAAGTTTGATATACATTAACAATTTTTTTTTCTGTCACACTTCTTAGTATCATTTTGTTTTCCTGTTTTTTTCTTCAGTTTTTAAGACACACAGTTATGAATTGCTATGCTTCATTGTGTTTATGGGGTTCAAATTTATGGAATCAAACACTTAAATCTATGAAATCAACCACTTGATTATATAATTAATAAGACATTTGTTTAGAGAATCTAAGAGAAAAATCTTAAAGAGATCTCACAAGAACGGGAATTGAGTCAAACCATATAAATGAATGACACCACCTTTAATTCAAAATTCACAAATGAATGACACTACTTTTAATCCAAAACTCATCTTTAATTCAAAACCTTAAAGTATTAGGTTTGCGGATCTTTTTTTATATGTTGCTCAATTTTCTATCCAATGTGGGACTTAGACTCGACACCACCTTTAACCTAAAACCTTAAGGCATTTCGATCGAGCAGAAGCATTTTCAAACCCCTTTAACCTAAAACCTTTAAGGCATTTTGATCAAGCAGAAGCATTTTCAAACCCCTTTAACCTAAAACCTTAAGACATTTCTATTAAGCAGAAGCATTTTCAAACCCGAGTACATTACTGACGACCCATTACTTGTAAAATGTACTCACCTAAGCCACAAACCATCAGCTCTGATACTACTTGTTTGGAGAATCCGAGGGAAAAAACCTTGGGAAGATGTCTAATAATTAGAATTGAGCCAAAACACACATAAGAAAAAGATACCACCTTCAACCCAAAACTTTAAGACATTAAGTTTACGGGTCTTCTTTCTATATATTACTCAACTTTTTCATTTTTACTCAATGTGAAACTTAAACTGAAACTTGAATATCCAATAAAAAAAATAGATCTGACATAAAATGTTATTTTGTATTATAAAATTATTGAAAATACTAAATTACTGGCTGAACGAATTAAATAAGACATGAGATTCCTACGTTTTTGTATGTCAATATATTGCAGTTAAAATAAATTACGGGAGTATTTCAAAACATTTCTTAACAAAACAAAAATCAAGAAATTACTTTGTGTATTTTCTGGCTTATCAACATAATTACTTTTTAATAGATATATATTTTTTTAACGAAATAAAGAAAAGTTAAATCCTAAGTCCTTAAACTTATCATTGAGTATAACAATTTTAGCTAATGTTGTATCACAACTAGCAGTTAATTTACCCACTCCAATTTTTGTCCACTATTAACGTAATTTTTAACCTAATCACTTTTCAGACATTTTTTTTTTTTTGTCTAAAACTGAGATAACTTTGCTTCTAAGTCATTAGGTGCCTAAAAACAAAGGTCAATCCAATGTACACACTGATTTGAGGTTCGAGGCTGTAATGTGTTTCGTTATTTTGACAAAAACTGTAAAGACAAATTCAACGTGTCTAATCATATTTTCTCATCTTTTCCAGAAAGTTTTCCGGCATTTCCTTTCACTGTCTAGGTAACTTTAAAAAATTGGATACTTCTTCGTCAGTGAAAGTGGTCCAGAAAGTAATCAAATGCTTCATTTAAAATACCACTCTCTAGAGAAACGCACACATAGATAAAAAAAAATGTATACCTTAAATAATTTGAAATTCTTTTGTGTTTTTTCCCTCTGTATATTAAGCATAGGAAGATTAACCTACTAAATACATTTAATATTTCAAGCACTACTTTATTTATTTAAGTGAAAAGAGAAGTAGCAGAATATACTTGAAAGTTCTGTGTACTGATAAAGCCGTGTGAAGCGGATCTAAGAAAAAGAACCAATGGGAAGTGGTAAAAGGGACGAGAGAAGTAAAAGTAGGAGAAAGAATATAAGAACTTGTGAATTAAGGAGTTGGAGAAAAAAGGTACTTTAGTATGGAGGAAACTAGGTAATGCCGTGGCAGTGACAATTCATGCATCAAGTGGCCAAAACACCAAACCTTAAAAGCCTTTCTCAACTTTAAGGAGGTCTTTTGCTAAAAACATAACAAAAGCTAGTTTAATAGGTTTTGTTATGTGCAATGGAAAACACGGCAAAGCCTAAATTTATGATAGTTTTTCAGCCTTTTGCTCTGGTCTTTTCCTGCATTTTTCATGACATGTTATGTCAACCCTTTTAGAAGAAGAAACCAATGTTTAGGTTTATCTGAGGGCAATTTAAATATTTTTAATTTAAATCTTATGAATAGAAAACACAATTAAATAAGGAAGTTATATTTAATAAAAATAATAATTCAAAATTTTAATTAATAATGAGACAAAGTAACCTTTTAGAAGGTGGTGGAAATTAGAAATATGGGGAAAAAGAAAATGATGAAGTGCAGTGAGCCATCACCATCTTTCAATAGGAATAAGAATCAGTGGGTGTGGATCTGTCGCTCAAGTGTGACATTATAATAAGTTTATAGCCCAGGTGTACATCAGCACACGTTAAGCCTAAAAAGTCCACTTTTTATTTTGCTTTTACATTTTTTCTTTCTTTCTTTTAGGTTTGATTCAGATGTTCTTGGTATACCTTTCATTGTTCTGATTTTAATTCAAGTTCTTAATTATTCAATAAACACGTAAGATTAAGATTGTTAAATGATTTTTTAACTATCAAAAGCTATCAATCTCCATCTTAAAAATGAAGTCACAAGCACTGTTTTGTCTCAAAAGAGTCCTCCTGGTAAGAAGGGATTTAATTGGATGTCAAATAAAAATAAAAATACCTCCAAATTATAAAAAAAAAAAAAACTAAAAGGAATAGTTTTACCTATAGTAATTTTATTAAGTTCAAAAAGAGATATAAATAACCTAAAAAAAATTCGTTGAAAAAAATAAGTATAAAAGAAGTATCATTCTTTTAAACGCGTGTGTTTAATTATGTTATTTATTAAAGTATATTTGAACTGTGTAATAGATTATATAGTTCATGGCGAGTCTCTCGATATAGAAAGCTTTAAATAATTTATGAAACTCCGAAATTAAATTAAATATTTGAGTATTTGATTGATATCTTTTTTTTTTCAATTTCCGCTTCGTTATAAGTCAACTTATTTAATTATTTTCAAAATTAATCTTATATAAAAAAATTAATTACAATTGACTTCATACATATTCTTCTTCTAACTCTAATTCAACGTAATTAAAATGTATTATTTTTCGGCTTACTTTCTACCTTATCTTCAAAACATTGATTTTGGATTTTAATGTTGAGTTTTATTGAAAACTGATTTCTTTATTCTTATACCGGATATGGAAAATGTTAAAGGTATCTCTAAATGTAATTCTGTTGGAAGAATTTTGGATTAAAAGTTAAACATTTAGATGTCGTGCTTGAGATTTTACAGTCTAAAAATATATTACGAATTATTATATAATTTGAAATTCAAAAATGTATTATAATTAATATCTTTAGTCAAATATTATAAAAGGTTACGATTTTTAAATTTAATAAACTTTTTTCCATTATTTGCTTGTTTGGTCTTTTTATATTTTCATGTAATAAATTTAATTTTAATAAATATATCTCTTTACATACATGTTTTTTTTTTTTAATTTAACAGTAATTGTGTTTTTTTTAATTTAATAGTATTTTTTTAATTTTATGGTTATTGTTTAAGAAATATTTTATGTAATTAAGAATTGAATTAAAATATCAGATAAATTTTTTTATATAAACAAGATTTGTTTGTTATTTTAAAATCCTTGTGTATATTGTAAAATTCATTTATATAATTGATTAGTTAGTTTTAATAAATTTGATTTTAATAAATGTGTCTCATGTAATAAATTTAATTTTCATAAATATGTCTCTTTATATGCATGTTTCTTTTTTTAACTTAACAGCATTTAATTATGTTATTATTGTATGAGAAATATCTTATATAATTAAGAATTGAATTGAAATACATGAAAATTTATATATAAAACAAGATTTTTTTTTTATCTTAAGACTTTGTATGTATTGTAAGATTCATTTATATAATTATTAATAAATTAGTTTTAATAAAGTTGATTTTAATAAATATGTTTTTTATGTAATAAATTTGGTTTTAATAAAGAAGTCTCTTTATATATATGTTTATTTTTTTAATTTAACAGTATTTTAATTCTATAATTATTGTGTGAGAAATATCTTATGTAATTAAGAATTAAATTAAAATATTAAATAAAAACACTTATATAAAACAATATTTGTTTGTTATCTTAAGATCCTTAAATATATTTGTAAGATTCATTTATATAATTGATCAATAAATTAATTTTAATAAATATGTCTCTTTACATATATATTTCTTTTTTTTTAATTTAACAATATTTCAATTCTATGGTTATTGTATGAGAAATATCTTATATAATTAAAATACTAGATAAAAACTTATACATAAAATAATATTTGTTGGTTATCTTAAGATTTTTTGTATGTATTATAAGATTCACTTATATAATTAATCAAGAAATTGATAGTTAATAGATAATTTTATATTAATTTTCTTAAAAAAATTGATATTTAAGTTTATTGAGGGTTGACATTCGTTAAAATAAGAAAATTATTTTATACATAAAACAAATAATTCATTCTAACTTAAATGTAAAATCACTAAATTATTAAATATCTTAATAAAAAATTATTATATTTCACCTAAAAATATATTTTTAATCATCCAACATACTGTAATAATTTAATGACACAATTCTTAAATATAATATTTTTTATTATTTATTAAAATATTTGTGCGTGTCCGTGTGTCACTCTTTAAAATAAACGGGTAATTATTCCTTTTTAACAAATTATTTTAACAACTTAGTAACTAATTACTATATTTAGTGACTCTTTAAAATAAACGGGTAATTATTCCTTTTTAACAAATTATTTTAACAACTTAGTAACTAATTACTATATTTAGTGAAAGTAGATTGCAACATATCCCGATTTAGTGTTTTGTACTCAGCCTCTAATGACAGTGAGAAGCGTTTGTCATTAATACCTATAAAATGTTAAACCATTAAAAGAAATCACCACGGAAAAATCCAAAAACTCAAATGATGTTAGAAATTTAACATATAGTCAGTGTAAATCGATGTAAATTTTGGATATCAATCTTATGAAATTAAATTATACTTAGAATCTATTTTTTAAAAAATAGTTAAAATACTTCAATAACTTTTTAACTAAAAGTCAAAATTAAACACAACATTTGTCTTATTTGTATATCGACCTATCATGTCATCGTCGATAAATTTCAAAGAATACGGATAAATTATAGAATAAAAAAATGTCGGTTGTGTTTGATTTTGTTTTTGTTTTATAAGCTTTATAAACTATTTTTTAAAAAATCATTTTTAGAAGGTAGATTATGAGAGAAAGATATTACAGTGCATGGGATAATGAGTAATAAAAAAAAATGGAAGTAATCAAAACAAACTAAGAAATGTTGTGTTTTTTTTTTGGGTTTAGAAACTAAAAAACTATTCATGCGTTTTTTTCCCTATACGTCTTCCGAGATTTTTATGTAGAAACTAGATAAACTTTCTCAATCTTAATAAGATAGCAATTAAGTTTCTTTTCTTTTGTATCTTCTCTATAAGTGTAAATTAATTAAAAATATAAAACAAAAATATAGTTAATGAAAAAGTAATTAATATAATCTTAAATATTTTTAAAAGTTAGAAAATTAAAAATAAAATTCTTCTTAAATTTTGATAATAAATAAACAAATTACTCTGAAAATAGTTTTAAAATGCACCCCCTCACTCCTTTACTGGATTCTTCTTTTATTGTGATTGTAATAAATAATAAATCATTATAAAAATGAACTCGGAATAAACAAGGTTAGCAAAATCCGGTTATGGTAACCGGTGAATGGACCCGGACCCGGACCCGAAAAGAGTGGTTTGTTAAACCCTTCGTAACCCATTTTGAATTTCGCCTAATCTGCCGGGGAATGCAATGCTCCAAAGTTGGGTTTGTCCCTCTGAATCTGATCTACTATGATTCGTTTGAAGGCAATTGTTGCTAACCTCAGATTCCTCGACTCGCCACTCGGCAGGGGACTCATTGCAACTCGGTCTATCCAAATCACTCACAACCAGGTGACTCATTTCTCTATTTACACTTCATCTCCCCTTTTGGATCATTCTCACGATTTTCCCTTTCCCAACATTCATCGAAAGCTCTACTTTTCTTCCAAACCAAACCCCATTGCCAAGCTTATTTTGACCAGCCATTGGTCCAAGGGGTTAGAGCACGAGTTAGAAAAATGCTACCCATCCCTGACCCATGAAACTGTTGTTTACGTTTTGAACCAGTTGAAAGCAAACCCAGAAAAAGCATGGTGCTTTTTCGATTGGGTCAGTACGAAAAAATGGTTTAGACCGAGTTCTAGACTATATGGCTTAATTCTTAGGATCTTGGCCACTGAGGAGACGATAAGACAGTTTTGGATTACTCTATGGACTATGAAGAGAAAAGGGTTTTATTTTGATGAAGAAATGTATTCACCAATTTTAGCCAGTTTTAAAAGTAAAAAGATGGGCAAGGATTGCTCGTCTCTTACCCACTTCTATAATCAAAGTATCCGGGAAGATGCAATGCAAAGTGTTGTTTCCAATGTGGTTGGCATCATATCAGTGTCTGAATGGGGTGATGGCGTTGAGGGTGAACTTGCAAAGGTTAAAATTCAGCTCTCGGATAATTTTGTAACAAGGGTTTTGAGAGAGCTTCGAAACACTCCTTTAAAGGCCTACGAGTTCTTTCGTTGGGTTGGGAGACAATCTGGCTATGAGCATAATGCAATGACTTATAATGCATTAGCAAGAGTTCTGGCGAGGACAGATTCAGTTAAGTTTTGGAGTGTCATTGAGGAGATGAAGAGTGTGGGTCATGAATTGGATATTGATACTTACACAAAGATATTACGCATGCTTCGAAGGAATAGGATGATGGAAGATGCTGTCAAGCTTTATGAGCTTGTGATGGATAGTTCATATAAGCCATCAGTTGAGGATTGCTGCTTTCTTTTGAAAAGTATCTGTGAAAGTCATAAGCCGAATTTGGATTTGGTTTTCAGGGTTTCTAAGAAATACGAGTCAACAGAGCACAGTCTCCCCAAGGTAATCTATGATATGATCCACAGGTCTTTGACAAGTTCTGGGAAACTTGACGAAGCTGAGAATATTGTTAATCGTATGAGAAATGCTGGTCATGAACCTGATAACATCACATATGGCCAAGTGATTGTTGGATTTTGTAAGATGAGGAGGCTTGAAGAAGCATGTAAAGTTCTGGAGGACATGGAATCTCGTGGCTGGACCCCTAATGCTGAGACTTGGACCCTGTTGGTCCAAGGGCATTGTGTTGCGAGCGAAGTAGACAAGGCATTAGTGTGTTTACATAAGATGATTGAAAAGGGCTGCAATCTGGATGCTACTGTTTTAGGTGTTCTAACAGACGGTTTACTTAGTCAGAAGCGAATAGATGATGCATACGAGTTGCTTGTAAAGGTTGTTACTGAACACGGTGCATCTCCATCACAGGGTACATATGAGAAACTGATTGTAAATCTATTGGAAATTGAGAAATTTGAGGAGGCTTTTAACCTTCTTTGTTTGACTGGGAAACACAACCACCCATTAATTATTGAACCGTTTGTGCAGTATATTTGTAATTTTGGGTCTGTTGAAGATGCTGTAAAATTCCTGAAGGGTAAGAGAAGTCGCCGGTGGTATTTGATCTACCTTCGTGTTTTTAAATCTTTACTTGGAAAAGGTAGACTCTCCGACGCCAAAGATCTGTTGAGCAAGATACCCTCCTCTATAAGTACACGCAAAGAAATCTGTGGACTCTTTAATTCAATGGAGAATTGCACGGTTCAGAGCCTCGGCCATAGCAGCCAGTAATGTCATCATTTAAGAAGGCTTCTACTTGCTATTTTCCTTTCTTTGTTCATTTAACAGAAATGGATATATACATGCTTGACAATTTATAGAATGAAAACCTTTTTTTGAGGTAGAATGACTGTTTTGGCTTCCAAGATTAGTTCATTTTCTTATGTTCCATTGATATCTTTTTACCACGTAATGTTTTAACTTCATAGTTATATTCAAATGTGTTTCGACAAGGGCCTTAGTTGACTACACAAATTGGAAAAAGAATGTTGTTATTATTTCCAATTATGATCTTCGGATGTATATGAAGCTCTTCGTTGTTATTGGTTTTGTTTTGTTTAGAAGATTTCCATCGTCGTTAATGCTAACTTTGGCTCATTGTTTTTGCTAATGCTAATGTTTACAAGAGTTTGTTAGACCATTGATTTTTTTTTTTTTTTTTTTTTTTTTTTCTATCTTTGTACAATACATTATTTGATGTTCTGGAATTGCAAGATATCTTGTTGCATAGGAGGTCTTGAATTTAGTTAATTTGAAGAGGGAAAATAAAAGCTCATGTTGAGAGGAAGGACAGTTTGATGAACTTTGAGCTACAGTAGTATAAAGGAACCTAATTGGCTGAAGAAACTATTTATGAATATTTTGTCCAGTTATTAATTTTTTTAATTTTTAAATTAATTTGAAGGTTTTCCACAATATGAACTATTAGTTTTGGTGATGAATAATTCATATCAATATTATGATTAAAAAAAATATTAATTTTTTCGCTAACAATAATACTTTAGTAAGGTTTTGGAGATTCAAAAATTTGGGTCCATAAGTAAAGAGCATTCAAGGTCTTATAAGTCGGGTAATCGATTACTTTTATTGCCACATTAAAATTTAAACCAATTCAAGTTTAAAAATTTGTTAAGAAAATACCTTATATGCAAAATTTAAAAGGAATTGAGAAAAAAATCGGACGGATAAAATGTAATAAAGTTATTTTTATTTAGTAAATAATCCAAAGAATTAAACTACTTTCTTGCAGGAAAATTAACGTGAGACTATTTCAGTGAAGAATGAAATTCACTTTTGATGTAAGAAACTGAAGACAAAACTATGTAATTTACTTTAAACCCAATAGAGTTTTAGTATTTCAGAATATAATTTAAATATATACATAATATATAT
>Ga0209489_105268_pt1 | contig 22668 bp, 11 predicted proteins | sample SiratrowhiteBW_FD_187527 | JGI IMG/M metagenome (GOLD analysis project Ga0209489, IMG submission 187527) | Root nodule microbial communities of legume samples collected from California, USA - Siratro white BW (SPAdes) (version 2) | ecosystem: Host-associated > Plants > Roots > Nodule | place...
AATTGATGAGTCTTAAACAAACAACACACACAAATAATCTGCAAGGAATAGAAGAAAGAACGGAACACGGGCAACACACAAGATTTAACGTGGTTCGGTTTCCCTAATCCACGTGCAACAGGAAGAATTTTATTCACTTGTGATTGCTGAAGATTACAAATACAAGTTGTGTATTTATAGGGAGAAACTAGGGTTACTGTCTAATTGGGCCTAACTCAAATCAAGCCTCCACAAAGCCCAACAGGCTGTTCATAGATAGAAGATTAGGTTAACAAAGTATTCATTTGCGTATATTTTTCATCCATGTAGCTTGGATCTTGTGTAATGCAGATAGAACAATTCAAGACTATTTTCAAATTACCAACCTCTTACTAATTTCATTTTACTTCAACCTTTATATACTTTTTAATATTTAAAATATTTACAAGTTTGCACAATTGAAAAGGAGTTTTAACTTCAACTAAAATATTATTTAACAAAAAAAATTAGACTAATTGTTAATTAAATTAAACTTAAGATTTTTAATAATTGATTGAATAATTGTTACATGTGTCACATGCAACAACAATTTTAATTTAATTATTATCATGTGTGTTATGCGATGCATGTTAGATTAAAATGATGTGATCATAGCTGATATATTTGAAAAAGTTTTATACACTGAATAATAATTGACTTTAAAAATGTTAATAAAATATCTAAAACTTTTAATAATAATAAATAACATCAAATTTTGATATATTAATTCATTATAAATATATTTTTTTAGAAAATAAGAAGACGATCGATTCAAACAAATTTAATTCCTTTCAAATAAATGAGAAGAGAAAATCCAGAAAATAAAAATTACACTATACACTTGCAAAACAAACTATAAGAAAAAAAAAATCTAATCACAATAGAAAGAATGAGATGAATAAGGGGTCTTACGGTTAAAACTTAAATTAATTTTAATAAATAATAAATAATATCAAATTTTAATGTATTAATGATTTATTCCAAGTATGTTTTTTAGAAAATCAAAAAGATAAATGAAAACAGGTTTAATTTCTTTTAAACGAAGGAGAAGAGAGAATTGAGAAAACACAAGATTATACTATACAATCATGAAACAGATCATAAAGAAAAAACGAAATGCAACCACATAATAAAAAGAATGAGACTACTAAGATGTCTTGACATAAATTTTAAATTAGTATTAATAAGTTAAATAATTTCCTGAAATCAAAATTTTATTAATTTTTTAAATTTCTCCCTCTTCTAATCCTAGTTTCATAACTAATAAAATTCTTCAAATCTTATAAAAAAATCCATTAATTTTCCTTCTTCTAAACTTGTGAAATTATTGCATGCCTTTTCATAACAAAACCTCAAATATTTAGATATAAAATAAATAAATCTAACTGGGTAAATTTACTTAGACTAAAATTAGATTGACTGATTCTCTTTCAACAAATGAATATGCATGTTACAAAATGGATGTTACAGTAACCTATGAGTCTTTGTATGTTTCAAAAAGTTAATAAAGATATGAGTGGTTTATAATATGTTTTATTGTTATGATGTGAGTAACTATCTTTAATATTTAGATACTTTATTTTTATTAATTTTAAAATATAATTAAAAATAAATTAAGAACATGAAATATGAACGTTAAAAAGAAAGAAGCTATATTGTTATATTTTACTGTGAAATCTTATTTTATCTATTTTAAAATATCAATTATTCTCATATTGGTTTTAATAGGCTGAGTTTAACATGGTATGTTTATGCACTTTTATCTTTTTGACAAACTTTTGATAACTATTTTTAAAAATTATCATTGTTATTTTTTTTTTTTAAAAGTGTACCACAGCAATAATATAATAATAATAATAAAGTGAAATGCACGAAACTCAAGTCAACTCCGTCAAACCAGCCTTAATTTCGGCTACTTTACGGTGCACGCTCACCGCTCACAACCTTTTTATTTTTTAAGTTAATATTATTTTTTTATTTTACCTTCTCAAAATATTTTTGTTCTCGTTTACTTTGTAACTACAGAATTATATCAAAAATAAATACTTATAATATTAAAATAATTATAATTTCTCACCTATTTTAAAAGCAATACATACTAATACATAATAATAAAATTACTATAAATACATTAAATTAAATTTGATAAATTAGCAAAGTTACTATTAGCAATCAAATACAACTAGCTAAATATAATAATAACATTAAATAAATACTCTCCAAGACCAATTGAGATTGATTTCTTTTGTATTTTTTACTAAGACGTACGTTGTTGAATAACATGAGAATGTCCAAAACTCATGCTAATAAGGCGTTTAAATTAAATAAATTTCTATTACTTTGCATATATTTAAATCAATAAGAGTATGAGAGATGTTTTTCTAAGTACAACTTGACCCAACTATTTAACCCTTCTTGTCTCAACTTGTTTCAAAATAAAATTACAAATCACACACCTAAGGAAAGGGTAACTATATGTTTATTATCTTGCAGGTAAAATGTATTTTCTTCAATAATAACATAGTACAACATTAACAAGTATATATTCTAAAATGGTTTCTAATAGTTATTAACTTTGAGTTGGAAAGAATTGTTTTGTGAATAACAATAAATGTGAATGTGTTGTAGTGATGATTTCTTACAAAAGAAAACTTTATTTCATAAGTATTTTCTTTTGACCAATTTATTGTGTATTTGTTTATTTATATATTTGTCTCCATTGCCTTCTATGGCTTTTTGAGAGAAATGAAGAATTAAAATTGGGAGAGGAGACATTTGAAAGTGGATGGTCAAAGCATTGGGACCTACAACTCACCTGTGTAGGAAACATGGCCCTTGGAATTGGGACCCTCTCTTCTTTCCATGTTCCAACCCCACTCATCCTCATCAACAAACCACACATACCACACGTGCCCAAAAAATTTATATACTAACAATAATGTAAAAAATAACTTTCATTCTTTTACTGTAATAACTTTCATCCTTGAAATGCTTATTTATATCTTTTAAATTATTGTGGAGTCTACTATTTATCTGCTATTCACTCATTTTCTAAAAAAAAAAAATAGTAGTTGCATGTATCACCTACTGCATTTAATATGTTTTGAATGAAATTCGAAGTTATCTTATTATTAACTAAAAATAATAATTTAAGTACTTTTATAAGTCTTAATGAAACAGCTGTTTGTTTATGTGGTAGTGTTAATAAAGAGAAAGAAGAGAGATGAAGATGGAAGAAAGATAGATATAAATTAATAAATAAAGAAAGAAATAAATGAAGTGGGTGTAGAGCAGCCATGTGCGGGTAAGCTCATTTGCTATCACTCCAATAATAGAATGTCACATGATTTTGATTTTTCCTTCTTCACTCACTCACCACTTCATCCTTTTCTTTAATTATCAAACACCAATTAATTAAATCGATATTATGACGCTTTGTAATCTTAATCATAATGTCATGCACTGTACACCATGTCATTATGTAATGTAATAACAACAACAATGGTGAATCTCCGGTCTTTACGATGGAGTAGTTGTAAGTATTTTAGCTATTTTATTCACCAGACAATAAAACATTTTTTTTTCTCTGAACATGTAAAACAAATTACTTGCATGAGATTGTTATGCATATAAAACTTTGGTAAGAGATGATATATTGCATAAGAAGACATTGACCTGATAAAGAAGACTTTAAATAGTGGGCATCGGGTAATAAATTATTAATTATTAACGAGTACTAAATATTAAAGCTTAAATAGTTGGGATTATGGGCTCATAATTAATATCTATTTTTGAGACAAAGACCAAGATTTCATATCATGTTGACCATGGTTATTTCTTTCAGAGAAAATAGGGTTATTGAAATTTGGTTTTTGTTTAAAAGCACAGAAGCTCGTAAAACTTGGATAAGACATCTCAAAGAGTTTTATTTCATTATTAAAAGCCCAACTATCACATTCTTTTAATTAAACGCGGTTTAGTACGTTTTTATTGATAAAATAATTAAGCACATTTATATTTTATCTGTGTGAAATTAATATTTTAGAAATCTTTAAGAAGTAATTAAGGAAAAAAAAAAGATGTATTAATGTAAAAGTAACTGTGCGTGGTGTAATAATTATGAGTATGAGTAGGGAAAAAGTAAGAAAAGAAAAGAAGGTCAACTGAAGTTAAGTGGAAGAGAGAGAGAGAAGCGTCTAATGGGGTGCTCCATTGGTCAGCCATTTGGAAATGCAGAAAAGAAAAAGAAAAGAGAAAGAGAAAGAGAAAGAGAAGGAAAGGGTGTGTCTGGGCATTGTAGGGGAACTTTGGGGGCAACCCAACCGAACACACTAATCGCTTTCACAATCCAACATTCTTCCTTTCTATTCTCTTCCCATCACATGAATTGCTTTTGCAATTTCTCCTCCTATTGATACATACTTATTCATTCCACCATGAAGACGCATCCTCCGCCGTCCGAGGGTGGCTCCGCCGCTTCCAATCCCAGTCCCAATCCCTCTCAAGGTCTCTCTCTCTATCCATTTCTGAACAACAACTCAAGTGTTTGTTACTTTGCTTTCTTCCTGATAACGATAAGTTTGGGTGCAGAAAGCAGGAGCATAAACCCGGAGCTGTGGCAAGCTTGTGCAGGGCCTTTGGTTAATCTTCCACCCGCCGCTACACACGTCATCTACTTCCCTCAGGGTCACAGCGAACAGGTTCACCTAACCCTATCCTTCTCTCTCTCTCTCTCTCTCTCTGTCTATTTCTACACCTTTGCTATTCCTAATTCTTATCTTTCTTCTTCAGGTTGCTGCATCTCTCAAGAAAGATGTTGACGCTCAAATTCCCAACTATCCCAATCTCCCTTCTAAGTTGCTCTGTCTCCTTCACAATCTCACTTTGCATGTATGTTCCTCTCTTTCTCTTTCTCTTTCCCTTCCTTTCCCTTCTCCCCTTTCTCATTAATTTCCCCATTTGCAGGCTGATCCCGAAACAGATGAAGTATACGCTCAGATGACTCTTCAACCAGTCCCTTCTGTAATCTTTTACTATTCACTCACTCTCTGCATCTCATTTCCTCTTCTCTTCCACACTGCGCTAATCATTTCTTCGCATTGCAGTTCGACAAGGATGCTCTGTTGAGATCAGATCTTGCTCTCAAGTCCACCAAGCCACAGCCCGACTTCTTCTGTAAACAGCTCACCGCAAGTGATACCAGCACTCACGGAGGTTTCTCAGTGCCCCGTCGTGCCGCTGAGAAGATTTTCCCTCATCTTGTACGTCTCTCTACTCTCCGCTTACGTTTTCCTGCCTCTTCTTCCCCCTTTCTTTCATCTCATTCCATTTCCATTTCCTTTCCCTGTAGGATTACTCTATGCAACCTCCTGCGCAAGAGCTCGTAGCCAGGGATTTGCACGACAATGTTTGGACATTCCGCCACATATACCGTGGTACGCATGCTTGACACCCCACTCGGTTATCCTCTTATTTCTCTATTCCCTTTCTCAAATAAATCTCGTCTCATGATTCTCCTCCTTCGCTAGGACAACCAAAACGTCACTTGCTTACCACTGGGTGGAGTCTGTTTGTCAGTGGAAAGAGGCTTTTTGCAGGAGACTCTGTTTTGTTTATAAGGTCGGGGTTGTCAATTCTTGCCTCTTCCACATTTCAAATTTCTCTTCAAATATGTAGAGGTTTTTTTTATACCCTTTTGAGGAAACAACTTATTTTTTCACTATGTTTCATCGTTTTTAGTGTTTCTGTCTCGCAGAGATGAAAAGCAGCAGCTTCTTTTGGGTATCAGACGAGCTAACAGGCAACCCACCAATATATCTTCGTCAGTACTATCGAGTGATAGTATGCACATTGGAATTCTTGCTGCAGCGGCTCATGCAGCCGCAAACAATAGCCCCTTCACCGTCTTTTATAATCCTAGGTCCTGCATTTTTCACATCCTTTCTTTTCATTTCACTGTATTTGAATCAATGCATAATTTCTTTGGTTTCCACTTTCCTTTCTTGTCTGTCCAATCGGATTTCAAAGGCGTAGATTAGCTATTTTGTCTTTTGAGTCCCATCTTCTCAATTGTATAGTTTTGAACTTGTGTGTTTCTATTGCTTGCAGGGCTAGTCCCTCAGAATTTGTTATTCCTTTAGCCAAGTACTACAAGTCGGTGTACAGCCACCAACCATCACTTGGTATGCGTTTTCGAATGATGTTTGAAACTGAAGACTCGGGAACGAGAAGGTACGTCACTTTAACCAAGTCCATGTATAGAATGTGTTTACCGTAAATGTGTAAATGACTAAGTTGAAAGTAATGTCTTCATGAAGTAAACATCGAAACATGGGTGGTCAAATATCATGATTGAGAGACGTAATTAGTTTGTCTTGTAATTGAGTTTGTGCTTGAATCACTGTTTATTTCTCAATCCATATTAATTAGAATTGACAACTTACCTAGCACTGAAGCAGGAGATACTTTGCTGACAATAGATATTATACTTGGAAATGGTTTTAATTAATCAATTCAATTGTACTGCAGGTATATGGGTACAATTACAGGTATCAGTGATCTGGATCCTGCGCGATGGAAAAACTCCCAATGGCGAAATTTGCAGGTACCATTACCAACATCCTTTAATATTTCTTGATTCTAATTTTACCCAGGAGATTTATAATTTCGTATTGTCTTTCCTTTCTTTAATCTGTGTAAGTAATGGTTGTTTAGTTTTACATATCATTGGTCAGGTTGGTTGGGATGAGTCAACTGCTGGAGAAAAGCGTGGCAGGGTCTCAATCTGGGAGATTGAACCAGTAACTGCTCCATTTTTCCTCTGCCCGCCTCCATTCTTTAGATCCAAGAGGCCAAGACAACCTGGAATGCCGGGTAAATAATTGTACTGCATACTTTTTAGATGCAAAAATGAAATGTATGGGATCCTCTAAACCACAACTTTCTGATGGGAGGAAAATTTGAATTTGGTTTGATTGAAAGTGTATAGTTCATTTGGCATACTTTTGTTTACTTTTGCAGATGATGAATTATCTGATTTTGATAACATTTTCAAGCGGACAATGCCTTGGCTTGGTGATGATATGTGCATGAAGGATCCCCAAGGTCTCCCTGGCCTGAGTTTAGCCCAATGGATGAACGTGCAGCAAAATCCTGCACTGGCTAGCTCGTTGCAGCCAAATTTTGCACCTTCCTTACCGGGATCTATTTTGCAAAATATTCCTGGGGCTGATATATCCCGGCAGCTGGGATTTTCCACTCCACAAATTTCTCAGCCAAACAATGTAGCCTTCAATGCTCAGAGACTACTTCAGACTGCTCAACAGCTGGATCACCTTCAGAAGTTACCATCTACATCTAGCACATTGGGAACAGTCCTGCCACCACAGCAACAGTTGGGTGATATCACTCAACAATCAAGGCAGAACATGGCAAATCAGACTATACCACAGAGTCAAGTTCAGGCCCAACTCTTGCATCCCCAAAACATTGTCCAAACCAACAATATTCTACAACAGCAGCAACCATCCATTCAAAACCATCAAATGCATAGAAGCCTCTCTCAGAATCCATCACAGCAGCAGACAATTATAGGTCAGAGTCAGCAACAGAATTTGATCCAGTCGCCTATCCCTGATCATGTTCACCAATTACAGATGTCCGACAATCAGATTCAGTTGCACTTGTTACAGAAGCTTCAACAACAAAAACAAACGCACTTGGCACAGCAAACAGTCTTGCAGCAGCCTAATCAACTTACTCAAATCCAGGATCAGCAGAGACAGATTTTAGATAAAACACATAACTTGTCTAGAGCACTAACACCTGGTCAAGTTCATGAAATTCCTCCTATGCTTCAAAATTCACTGCCTGAGGCTAATTCTATCTCTAATCAGATCACAAAGGCTAATTTCCAGAACAATATTCAATTCCCTCAGCCGCCCAAGCTTCAACAGCAGCAACCTGGCTTGCTGTCTGAAATGTCTGGCCACATGGGTCTTCTCCCTACCCCTACAACTAACCAACTTTCTGCAGCTGGCAGTAGTATGCTGAATGGAGCAGCTGGGGCAGGGCAATCTGTAATTACTGATGATATTCCATCTTGCTCAACCTCACCTTCTACAAATAACTGTGCCAGTGCACTTCCACCATTGATAAATTCTCGATTGCAGCGAAACACAATAGGAGGGGACGACATGGCTCAGTCTGCTTCAACAATCTTGAGTTCAAGTGCGTTGGAAACTATGTCATCACATGCAAACTTGTTGAAAGATTTACAACCAAAGTCTGAAGTTAAACCTTCTCTGAATATTTCCAAAAATCAGAATCAAGGGCATTTTGGTATTCAGTCGTACTTGAATGGTAGTGCTGCCCACACTGATTGTTTGGACACATCATCTTCTACAACATCAGTTTGCCTTTCTCAGAGTGACGCTCACATGCATCAGAATAATAATCCATTAGCGTACAATCCACATTCTATGTTGTTTAGAGACAATAGTCAAGATGGGGAAGTTCAGGCAGATGCCAGGGGCAATATTCCATATGCCAACAACATTGATAGCCAAATGGGAATGCCACTGAATCCAGATTCCCTTTTAACCAAGGGAACGCTGGGGTTGGGGAAGGATTTGTCAAATAATTTCTCTTCAGAAGGCCTACTTGGTCATTATGAAAATAACAGAGATGCTCAGCAGGAACTTTCATCTTCAATGGTTTCACAGACATTTGGAGTCCCTGATATGGCCTTCAATTCAATTGATTCCACAATAGATGATAGTAGCTTCTTGAATAGGGGTACATGGGCTCCACCACCAGCACCACCGCCGCCACCTCTGCCCCCAGCACAGTTTCAGCGTATGAGGACATATACCAAGGTTTGTTTATTGATTTTATTGTTATTTTAATAATACAGTTTCAGCGGATGAGGATTTATGTCTTGACGGTATGTGTATGTATGCTTTTCTGTTATTCTAAATTACCTTTTTTCTTTTGGCCCTTTCAGGTATATAAACGTGGAGCTGTGGGAAGGTCCATAGACATAACAAGGTATTCAGGTTATGAGGAGCTTAAACAGGATCTAGCTCGTAGATTTGGAATAGAGGGACAGCTGGAGGATCGGCAGAGGATAGGTTGGAAACTTGTCTATGTAGATCATGAGAGTGATGTTCTACTGGTGGGAGATGACCCTTGGGAGTAAGTCCAACTGTCCCTTTTCTCATTGGTTTGTATTTTTGCATCTGAATATTCCTGGCTGGCAATCCGTAATGTTCCGTAGCTCTAGTAATTTCGTTGACCATGTTAGCCTATGGACCAGAAAGTTTTCATCCATAGTTAATGCGTTCTCCTCCTTACTACAATATAACAAATAATGTCCCATTGTTCAAGTTGGTAGACTTGAAGCGTTCCACAACCCATCCCAGCTATCAACTTTGTGCTACCAATTTGACCATGAGTGTCATGACAAGTCATAGGGATATGAATGTCTAGCAATTTGACTTTACCACGTCTAGCGATTTTCAGCCTTTAATATCATGGAAATTAAGAGGAAAGGCAAATAATTCATTGCATTTTTTAGGATGGAAGAGTTGGAGGGCCAATATGTTTAAATTTAGACAAAATCGTAAAACCTTGAACTTTTTGTGATGGAAATGTTTGGTATCTTAATTGTTGGTGATGTATTTCAGGGAGTTTGTGAACTGTGTCCGCTGTATTAAAATACTTTCTCCTCAAGAAGTGCAACAGATGAGCTTGGATGGAGATTTTGGCAATGGCGGCCTTCCAAATCAAGCGTGTAGCAGCTCTGACGGTGGAAATACTTAAATGAGAGTTCAATAGTACACTAACAATTCTTGCATATTGGTAACTTAGATTATTTATGAAGAAGATACATCATTGTCCTAGTTCCCGAAGGCGGTTATTTTATCACTGGGGGACGTAAGCGTCCTACATAAGGTCTTTGAAGCGATGTTTTGCAGTTTGAAAGGAGAAGTTCCGGTTCTGTTCTGGACATGAAAAATGCTGCTAGTGTTACAAATTCAATTAAGTTATTCAGGCCATGGATAGATATGTTGTTGTAATATTAAAAAAATTATCATTGTCGGCAAATTCTCTGTATTGTAGAAAGAAAGGTTTGATATTGCTCGATGCTTTTTTATGTACAAAGTTGAAGGTTTATTGGCCCTCTAGGAGGAATTGCTTTGTAAACGCTAGGCAGCTAGATTTTGAGGAAGCTTTCACGATCTTCCATCCTTCGAGGCACTTTAGTACTTGGCCTAGAGGACTGTGAAGTAGACAAACTTCAAATGTTGTAAGGTCAAGTAGATACTGTTGCTTTGTTTGCTTGAAGCGTAAGGACTAAAAATGGTGGAGACTTGTAAAGGAGTTCAATCAATTAAAATAGTTTGTTTTATTTTTGACTATATAAATTGTGAATTTTGTTGATTTGAAAATTGTTTAATGTGTTTGACCCAAAAATCTTCTGTTATTTAACGATGCTTGTTCTGCTAATTCAGTAGTTGGAATTGACCATAGTAGTGTCCCTTGGTTTGGCTGAGGGGAGCAGAGAAATTTGGCATCGCAGTGTAGCTTTACATTTTAGAGACAAACATGACGTACACAGGGCGGTGGGGCTCTCAGTGCAGCCTGTGAAGGTGACAATCTGGATCATTCGTGAAATTTTGTAACACAGCACGGAACAAGTTCATATCATGAGATTGCCTTTCCTTATTCTTGTCTATTTTTTACATTGGGTCTACTCAGGCTGTTATTCACTTTTTATGATCCGTCGCAAAATAATACGTAAATTTTAATTTTAATATATAAATATATATCATCAAAAATTAATTTAATTTAAAGTTACAATTATTATTACAATTTTAAAAATATATCTTGATATTTTAACTCATCTTGTGTCCTTAACACCATTCTCATCTTGTGTTCTTAACAGCATTGTCCCCTTATATTAGGGATACATTCAAGAATAATTATAGAAAAATAAACTAATGGTTAAAAGGAAGATATATTTCCAAGATAATGATAATGAGTTTTACGATTTTGAATGCTTCTAATGTAATCTTGTATTATCATATCAAATTCTAAAATAATTTCAATTACTAATAAGAAGTTATCTTGATAAACTCTTTTATCCGATTGTCAAAATATCAAATTATATTCAACGAGACATTTTATGGTTGCATATATTCAATTTTCTTTTTCTTTATAATTTCTTTCTGCAAGTTTTTATCAGTTGTTTGATTTTTACCCCGCATTACTCACAAGTCATTCCAAATATTCATGTTATTCATATGCTCAAAACTATTTTCATATTTTGTTATTTAAGTCTTTTGTTGAAATGTCTCCAATCTCTAAAGCCCTCATTTGTTAAAAAAAAAACACTTTCGTGAATTCCATATCTGAACAATTTACAACAAAAACAACATATTTTGTCAACAGATCAAACCATTTTCATCACTAGCCTAACCATTGTTCAACTTTATATGATAATAAGTAGATGGAAATTGTCTAGAAATATTACGCTTTTTTTTTTTATCAAAAAAAAAAAAAAAAAAAAATTTTTTTTTTTTTAAAAAAAAAAAAAAAAAAAAAATCTCCTCTCTTATAGGTCTTTTTTTCAAATGTGTTGATTATCTCAAATTTTAGTATCATATCAATCTAAATGGAAAAAACAAATTTTCTTCACTTCTAGATAAATATTGGTAGACAACATGTTTGAAAGATAAATCAACTAATCAACAGATACAAAGAAAACAAAATGGTAATTGGAACTAGAAGTTGAATTGAATATCAAATCACACGTTTTTTTAATTCCAAAAGTCGACTTCTGATAAAATACTGTAAACTATGATTCGAGTATGTTTTTTAATTACCTTGTAAACTATGGTCGGAGTATGCTTACTTACCTGATAAAGAGATTATGGATAACAAAAAGAGTTGTAAGAGAGAAATTATTGAAGTTTCACGAGAAAGAAAGATAAAAGTTGGATTTCTTTTCCAATTATTCAACCAAAAATGTAGAGAAAAATGTGAAAGGAGGTTAAAAAAAGTTGAATTCATGTTTGATGCGTGTCTTGTGAAATTATAATCTTGCAGAAGTCTACAAAAGAAACTTTTACGTGCAGTGGTGAACAGCGATTGTTGAAATTGAATTTGGATGTCAAATTTCGGGTCTTCAGAATGACACACTAGTCACCTGCTTACATTATTAAGCATAATATAAATATGAACAGTACAAAATGCATGAGATACGACATAAACGAATCTTATTTAAAGATACCGACTTATTTATTTTATGATGAATGTTAAATTCATTTTCTGAGTGCAAAGAATGATTTGGACTGTTTTGGAGCGAATCGTTCCCTGAGGAATTCTACAGTTAGTGTCAAAAAATGTGGACGAGAATGCAAAGTTGAAAAGGACAGGTGCATTGCTATGGGAATATACTTGTAAGTTTTATAATATTCCATGTGAGATGAAACAATTGCTTGGATTTTCGTGGCAATCTTTGAACCACAAATACAGTGTGTAATAAATAAAGAATCTCTGATTCATCATAATGTTGTGTAGGTTGGTTCACGCTGCAAGAATAGGCATAAACACAGTAGATGATGTGGGTTTGATGAGAGGAAACGTGTAGTAGTAGTCCTCTTGCTGATGTTCGTAGTTTCTAATGTGAGCCTCACGGCATTGTGCACTACAAAATGCTTTCTCTCCTCTGCGTTAAGACATGTGATGTGACTATTAGTATCTTCATATGTTATCAAATACAAAGGCACAATAATTGGTTCAGAAGATAATTAAAATCTGCTGTATCTACAATTAGAAACATAAACAACACAACTCTAATAGAAGAGCAGAAAAATGTGTATATATATTGCAGAGGGTGATGTGGTATTAGAACCTGTAAATGAAGATGTCGACCCCATGAAGATGTTTGTGGCAAAGGTTGCAGGAATTGAGAAAATGAGGGGTGGGAAACAGAAAGCGGCTTCCAGTGCTGAGAGGGGAAGCATGGAAAAGGCCATAGGTTGCTGTTCCACGAAAGTTTGCCGCAGCTTTGGCAGAGGAAACAACATCAGTGGAGTTGTTGATGTTGGTCACATTCATGGCTGCTACTATTCCAAGGCCAACAACCCCTTTATCCAAAATCATCGTTTTCCTCTTCCTTGTTGATTTCGTGGAATTAGAATTAGAATTCTCCATCAATTCTGAATGATATTGAAGTGCAAAGTGTTGGATGAAGCAGAAAGAGTGAGTGAATTCTTCTGTCTTTCTTGTGTAGTCTCTCAGAAAGAAACAACAAAGTGGGAAGGGAGCATTTGGATTTGAAGAAAGAGTCAGAGCAGAGGCAGTGAGTTATATAACGTTATTATTCACAAAAATCTAACTCACAAGCACGCCGTTGCCACAATTTGGGAACTGTGATATATAATGTTATTATTGTTTATGGACTAAAAGAGTCGTAATATATACATATAAATTTATAATTTTCTTATTTTTCTTTTAAATTATAAAATTTATTGGTGAAATTGATGTCATTTTTCTAAATTGAACAGATGGTACGTGCCTTTATCCCAGCTCTACGCATTTCAGAAAAATATCGAACCTATCCCTTGGAACATGCCAATCAATCGATTAAGACACGATATTTCTAAAAAAAACTCGTGTTTTCTACGCCACCACCATCTATTTTTTCAACAAATATACAAAAATGAATAAATAATTAAGTTTCCATTTATTTCCTGACTAAGTAATAATACTAATTATTTTATTTTTCATATTTTTATTGAATAATACCATTTACACTAATGAATCAAATTTAAACTCTTTCATATTATTGAAATTAACTATTAGGATTAACAATAATAACATACAAAAAATACAAGAATAAGATTGAAAAAACTCTTTTATTAGGATAAAAAATTGTTAAACAATTAAGTCTAATAAATATGTTCACTAGGCAGTCTATCACACTACAACTATGAGGTTATCTCTTTTAAATTCTGACTTTTTCAGATTCAACGTCTCCAATGAAATGTAATCTAACATCTATATGTTTCTTCCTCTTGTAGTTGATATAATGATAAACTAAATGTATGATACTGACTATCACAATGAAGAGTCACACAGTCCTACACAATCAATACTCACTCTCCAATTATCCCTTTCAATCACAGTCATCTTTAGTCCCCTTTGTTAGCACGATATACTATATCTGGATAGTAGATGAAGTCACCACTGATTGCAAGCTAAATTTCCAACAAAGTGCAATTCCAAATAATGTAAAAATATACTTAGATAGTGACTTTTTGGTATAAATATTCCCTACATACCAACCTCTACAAAACCCTCTATAGCAACTCCATTATGGACAAACCTGTCTATACACCAGAGCAGACGATACTGTTCCATTTTTTAGATATCTCACTACCCACTTCAAGGCTTCCTATTTAACACGTCTAAGATCTGCCATGAACATGCTAACCACCTTAGCAACATACACTAGATCTGGTTTGCTACAGATCATCCTATACATGATGCTCTATACTCCATTAGCATACAAAGTAGAGTAATCTTCGTCCGCCTCCTACCTTCTTTTGTACTAAAAGTTTGAATAACTAAGAGCTTTGTGTGGTGTCCTAAAGGTGTTACCAGAAGTTTAGATTTGTGCATTTTAAACCTCTCAACCACCTTCTGCAAGTATCCCTACTAAGATAGACGTAATATCCTGATCGTTTGATCCCTATATATTTCCATCCCTAGAATTCACCTGACAAGACCAAGATCTTTCATTTTAAACTCTATGTTTAATTTTTGTTGGAGCTCTTCCAATTCATTTCTATATTGGCTGGCTATAAGGATATCTCATAAATACAAGGGCAAGAAGAACACAAACTCTTCTTCTCTTTTGAGAATGTAGACACAACCAAGATAGCTGCTCAATTGGAATCCCATTTGTCTTAGAAAATCATCAAATTTCTTGTACTGTAACCTTGGACTATATTTCAAGACATACAATGATTCCTTCAAGAGACACACCTTCCTTTCCTCTTTAATAAGCCTCTTAGGCTATTGCATGTAGATGGTCTCCTCCAAAATTCCATGCAGAAAAATTGTCTTCATTGTTCCAATACCAAATTATATTAGTTAACAATCAAAATCAAAATCCTTATTGAACAATGTTTTACCACATTTGAGAAGATTTCGTTATAGTCTACCCCATCCACTTGTATAAAATCTTTCACCATTAGTCTAGCCTTCAACTTCTGTCCCTCCACACTATATATTCCCTCGTAGCAGGTTATGCATCTCCAGCTCCATGAAACCTTTCTCAATGATGTGTCCCGCCTCAGATGTCATAGTTTTTCCTTATCTTGCATCATCTAACTAGTTACAAATGCATGCACAATCATTATTGAATCGTCTAAGATGTATAAGCCATTCTTTTTTCATCCCTTAGCAATTGTAGATACTCTCCTTATAATCTTTATCACACCTTGTTCAATATTGATTGTTAAATCAATCTGATCAAACATATTGATTGACAAAAGATTCTTCTTGAGCTCTAAAACATACCTCACCTTATAGGCTTTATTATTCCCAAGAAGGACTACTCCACTTTCTTTCAGTTCCAAGGTATCAAAGAACTCCTTTACAAGACACATATGATAAGTGCATCCTGAGTCAATGGCTCAGGTCCTCTATGTATCACACGCAAAAAACCAACAACATCGCTTCAAACTCGTAGCTATCGGACGATATAACAACATCAAAAAATTCTTTCTTGAAATGAGATTTCTTGCCTTTCACATTTCTCTTATTTTGTGTACAACTAGACTTTAAATGACCTTTCTTATGGCAGTTGCAACACTCAACTTCTCTCAGATCGTCTGATGAGTATTGTTTTAACTTCTCTCCTTTTCTTTCTTTCCCTTCAACTTTGACACATTCAGACTCAACCCATTCCCTTGGGCTCTTGGAACTTCTAAAACTCCTTACTCCTTATTGAGGTTTGCATCTCTTTAAAAGTAATGGTTTGCTCCTTCCCGAATAGAAAAAGCGTCTTCATTCGCTAACTGCTTGTTCTTGACTCGATCATCTTAAAAGAATACAATTGTTGCTTCAACATAGTCCGTGTGCCAAAGACTTAGTAATATACAGTGACTCTAGACTCACCCACATCGACACAATAGGTTTCTCCTTAGCGTTATGGTGCCGATTATTGGGTTCTTCGAGTTGACATACCAAAGAGAGTCGGTACCTAACCTGGGAGATATGGATTCAATGAGTTCCGAGCCATTTGTTAACATGTATATAAGAAATCTGATACTACCTCAAATCCAAAACTTTAAGGTAATGGATCTGTAGATTTTTCTCCTTATATATTGCTTGCCTCACTCATCTTCACTCAATATAGGACTCCTGACTTCACACTTGAATTTATCACAATCTCCCCTCAAGTGTTAGTCTCCACATAATGCCGACTTTCCTTCCACCTTGAAAGTGTTCTCCCACAAGTACTCTACTTGTACAACGACGCCAATTGTTGGGTTTGCAGCAATAACAAACAAGAATACACAAGAACAAGATTGAAAGAAAATATTTAACGATGAAAGGTTTATATAAAAGGTCTAACGCAAGATATAATGTACCATCTATATTGATAACGATTTTTATGTATAAAACCCAGACTAAGGAATAACAAAAAGCAATTAAGATAACTAAGTCTAACAAATGTTTACACTAGACAGTTTGTCACATCAATAGTAAATAGTCTTTAGTAAATAGTCTGGTAGACGGTCTTATGCTCCCTTCCATTAGATGTTCTAATTGTCCGATTGAACTCTTCACCAAAGGTCAACTGCACACGATTTAGAACCAATCACAATTTAAAGTGAATCATCACATTAACCTTGCATAACATGATAGAGAAAAAAAAAATTAATTAGCAATTCTAGTTGAATTTGTGGTTAAATGTTGAAGAGGGCAGTTGATCGAGTTGAATATTTAGCAAGTGAGACAGGTTCCCAACCTTATTTAATTGTATTTTAACAACTATAAGTCATTTTTAAAATAAAAAGAAGCATTCATTTAGTTTTTATGTAACCTATATATATTAAAGAACTGTAGTGAAGTGAATCCAAAGAGAGTTTTCAAGAGAGTGTCCTTGTATTATTTGGTTGAGTGAAACAATATGAAGCGGCAACATACGTATATTCAGAAACAAAGACAAGGTATATTAATGAAGTCCCGGGGATTGTGTTTGTTCTGCACATCAACTTGTGGCGTGGAACAGAATGAAGGATTGCAACATTTTCTCCAAGGATGCATGACACGCACGTTGTTGAATCACTATGTAGACGAGTGTTGTGTGAATGATCCATGATATGAAACAGACGTTGAGTGTTGTGAAGATGCTCCTGCTGCCTCATATCATATCCATTCCAAGGGTTGAGGACTCACAAAAAGCGTTGGCGCAACGTGTGAGCCTGAATATTTTCCCCACAAATTACTGTACACTTCAATTACATTCTCCCCACTGATGATGAGCTTGAGCGGCTTTCATATCCAGAGAATCCAGACAATGTATCACTCGCCTCCTACAATGAAAAACATATTCATTCAGTATTTGATGAGGAAATTAAAAGAATCACAATCCAATCCAAGCTCAGCTGCAGCTTGGAAGAAAAGAGTAGAAAAAGAGAGTGGAGGCACAGACAGATTGTGCGGATGATGAGTTACTGCTTTTTGGAAGATAACCTGCACCACCACCTCCACTTCGAAGTCCAAACATCATCATAGGCGACATGCTTTGTTCAGCAAATGCCCTGAGCTTATTGAGCTCAGGCAAGACAACTTTTCCAAGATCAGGCCTATCTTTTCTCCTCATTTCGGCACATCCCAGGGAAAGCCTTGCGAAATGCAAGGCATGTTCAAGTGGCCAGTCCTCAACAGCTGGGTCAAGCATCTCAGCAAAAGTCCCCTTCTCGATTGATCTCGAAACATGATGAGTCAAACCCATCGGAGGCTTCGCCGTCACCAATTGCAGAAGCATGATCCCCAGAGAGTATATGTCAGATTTGATTCCCAGCATGCCCGTTTGCTGGTACTCCGGGTCGATGTAGCAGAAGGTTCCGGCAGTGGAAGTCATGCGATACTGAGTCACAGTGTCAGCAACTGAAGGAGGCACCAGCCTGGCCAACCCCACGTCACTGATCTTGCTCACGTAGTTGCGGTCAAGGAGAATGTTGCCTGGTTTTAGGTCACGGTGGACCAGTGGCTCTGGTTTTGTCTGGTGAAGGAAAAGCAGACCTGTTGCTATCTCTGCGGCAATTTGGAACCTTAGCTGCCATGGAAGAGGTGGACGTGAACCTCTTCTGAACAAGCAATCATCCAAGCTTCCATTCGCCATGTACTCGTACACAAGACAACCATACTCTGGACATGCACCCAGCAGCAAAACCATGTTTGGATGCCTTATGCAACTTAGCACTTCTACCTGCATAAACCAAACCAAATTAGATATCTGATATCATGCAATCGTTTTTTTGTGTTAAAGTGCAACAAACCGTACTTCCTGCTGAAACTGCTCGCGTCCTTGAGCTGCATCTGGCTTCAAGACCTTGATGGCAACCTGGGTGCAATCCAGTTCACTCCTGTAGACTGGACCATAACCTCCTTCGCCGATCTTGAGAGCGTCCGAAAACATATTTGTTGCCTCTTCAATTTCCTCAATGGTGTACCTTCTGTACATGGCAGTGCCGTGTCCAAAGCTTTGACTTGGTTTCCTCCTCTCTACCTGGCTCATTCTCTTCTGTGCTTCCAATGCCGCAATTTTTTCAAGGGCTTCTGCTCTGATCCTATCCTGCTCCATCTCCATGAGTTGTATGGTTGAGGCATCACCCGTTTGCGAATCCTCCAATTTCTTCTGTTCTTCCGCTTTCCAACGTTGAAGCTCCATTGCCTTCTGCTTTGCATTCATAGCTTCCTTGCAGGCTGAGCTGTACATATCCAACTTCTGCTTCAGTTCCAGCTTCAGCCTCCTCATCTCCATTTCAACGTCATCCTATGATTATAGAAAATAAAAACATCATCTTTTTAATTTGTTTTCATATACATGTACATGAATGCATGTAATCTTGATTACTACGTACGTACCGTGCAGTCTGATAACCTTGGTTGCGAGGAGAAGGAGTAGTCATCATTGCTTTGGAATCCTTGCGAGGACAATGAAGAAGCGAAGCTTCTTGCGTCATCTGACACACACGAAAACCTACCCATTCCACTCGCGCTGTCCAAATCGTCGTACATTGTCGGGAATATTCGATCAATACTTGGCCTTCCGCTGCTCACAAATGATATGTCAGAATCGGGAAGCTTTGAAGGCTCGTATGTTCTGCCAGCCCTTGTGAATGGTGATCTGCATGACCATATATATATACCATAAATGGTGAAAAGTTAATTTCTACAAGCAACTTACATTTGACGAGCGCAAGTATTAGGGTTTATAAATCTTGATCGTAACTTACATCATATCATCATCATCCAACACCATCTGGCGTGTCCCACTCCCAAATGAAGCTGCAATTAAGTAATTCAAATGAACACATACAGATAGGTAGATCAGAATGGTGATTGGATAAGGCAAATTAAAAATAAAGAGAAAAATGAATTGACTTACGTCGTGGTGGGTAGGGGCGGGTTGGCTGAGATTCGAAAAACCTTTCAGGACTTCGCATCAGTGTCTGCTGGCGTGGCTGTGGCTGTGGCTGTTGCTGTTGCTGTTGGGGCTGCACAAGGTTACGTGCTGCTGCGGCAGGTTTAGGAGCCAATGGAGCAGTAGCAGATCTCACACTTGAGATTTTTCCTTTAGAAATTATATACACTGTGCAGAATGGTGGCGCTCCCTTCGAAACAGTGGTTGGAACATCCGTTGTTCTAAATCTTCTGCCATGTATATTAATTTCAACAGCATCTGTTAGTTTTGTTACTATATAAACGAGAACTAAAATTCTCTAGTATTTTCCAATTTCACGGTTAAGAAGATGATTAATGATAAAGACAAAAAAAAAGTACTTTACCTAACAAGGCCACCCTTTGATGGCGCCCCAAGTACAAGAAGCTCGATGGAATACATGGAAATGCTTTCTACTAATGCCTTAGATATATCCATGTCCTCCAACAACATTTCTCTGCATTGTATCTGTTGGAAAAATCAACAATTTTTTAGTATCTTGTTCATAAACGAGTGCAGATATTACAAGTTTTCGTGAGAACTAACACTTTTTCTGTTGCAGAAAACCCGAAATGATTCAAAGAGTTCCTTGGATTCGTTGTCGCCCACAGCTTCGTTCGCAGGATTCGCTGCACTCAGCCATTGAAGTCAGAAATGTGGTACGGTATTTGTGTGTGTGATACACAGTTGACAGAAAGATATATACAAATGTGAACATGGATTAAACATGGTATAGAAATGTAAAGGTACGAACCAGTGGAACCTGAAGATGGTTTTTGTCTGACATGGATCAGTAAGAGACATTGATCCTTGGGGAGAAGATTGTCCACTGCCCACTTGGCAGCGTGTTGGCTGTTCTTGTTATTCTCGATGGCCACAGCCACCACACGTCCTGCTCCAAGCTTCTTCTCCGAGTTCATCCTCGACATCTTGTATTTCCCGATGAATGATGCCTTCGAGGATGCAAAGAATGTTAGGTTTGAGAAATTATTAAGTAAGCAGCATTGTGGTTTGATCAAATAAATATAGAATTGACAGTTCCGCGTGCATTTTTAGCAGTTATGCTGTCAGTGGGAAATTGCTGTTGCAGATTCGTTTGCAATTTGTTGATAAGTTCCAAAATTAGTGGTGTTTGTAGGAATTTAACGCATCAACCCTTCATTTTGGGAATGTACACTTGGGCTGCCTGGTATCTTATCTAACATCATCGAAACCAAATCCTTTTATAAATGATTTAGCCAAATTCCACCTACCAGACAAAAATATGTTCTACATCATGTTCTTTCTAGATAAATATAACAGTTATATATAAAATAGAAGTTATATGTAGATAAGTAAGTTAGGAAGAAATTTACATATTACTATTAGTTTCTATTGGGAAGCTATTTGACAGGTTTATGGTTATAGATAAAACTACATCTTAAATTAAACATGCTAAAAGGATAATTTGAATGGTTATTATTTTGGTTGACTGGTTGGTTGTTTTAAATGAGTGGTTCCCATAATAAATGTAACTTTATATGATATTTGGTATATATTTGTATTTTTAATAGGTTTTTCAGTTTAAATTATGAATTTGTTAATGTATCTATACAAGAGTTCAATTTATTAATACACACAATTTGACTATATTAATAAATTTGGTCGTAAGTATAATTTTAGTTATACTTTATTAAAAACCTAAGAATAGATGTCAGCAATCTATTTAGAGGTTTATACATGATTAGTTAAATGGTTTCTAACCCTCTATTTTTTACAACAATGAAAATGTCCGTTGTGTAAGTTACTTTTTAATATCGACTTAATTATGATAAAATTTTGATTAAATCTTTCAGAGACACGCATCTAGTACACATTCAGTCATCCTTGATTAAAATAAAATTTAAAACACTCTCGGTTACCAAAATTTCACAAACCTGCTACATGGAATAGATAGAACTGGTACGAGAAAAAGATAGCTCTGTGATATTATACAACTAAAACCAAATTATATTACAAACTACGCAAGCCTACTTCCTCACCCTATTATAATACGTCTACTTTTCCATCTGCAACTCTAACTACAGTATAACATCAAGAAACACCCTTTTGTCCCAAAATTTAATTTACATTGTGCATATCAAAATCAGGCACATAACAACATTGGAGAGGTAAACAATAAAAAAAATATTACTTTAATCTTATTAATGATAATAATAATATATACAAAAAATTTACAGTCTCCAAAGACTCCAAGGAATTGATATGGATTTTGTTCAGCCTGACCCATCTCTGTAAGTCTCCATAGCTTTTGATTAATTTACAAACCGCAGAACATTAACAACATCTACTCAAAGGGACTGTCAATGTCCAATTTGCTTGTTTTTATAGATAATGTGTACTTAAATCAGTTATCATTACTTGAGAACCTTTTAACGAATAATCATCCATTTGAGTATATAATAACATTTATATTGAACCCATGATAATGACAATACATTTGTTGTGGACAAGAAGGCTCCCAAAAATTAAAAAATTCTATTCTATTTTCCTTCCTAAATCAATGTACACGTTCTCTTCTAGAAAAGAATTGAAGATAATATTCAACCAGGCATCAAGTTAGAAGCTTCAAAACTGATGGCCTTGGTATAAGTTGGAATAAAAGAAACTGGGATATAACTAAGTACTAAGTGAGATAGAGATGTGGATGGCAGAGAAACTGCCAAGATACGTTAATCAGCTAAAGAAATGAGTTGAATCAACTTCAAAATCTATCTCATCACATGACTTGCATTGGGATGTTTTGGCTTTCCGACCTCAAAATTTCGATTGGCCACACCTTACAGTACTGGGAATATTATGTGAAAAACATAGAAACCCAATAGTGTAACAAGGACGAACCATGCAGCATGGATGCA
>Ga0209489_105269_pt1 | contig 22659 bp, 10 predicted proteins | sample SiratrowhiteBW_FD_187527 | JGI IMG/M metagenome (GOLD analysis project Ga0209489, IMG submission 187527) | Root nodule microbial communities of legume samples collected from California, USA - Siratro white BW (SPAdes) (version 2) | ecosystem: Host-associated > Plants > Roots > Nodule | place...
CATGCTAAGGTAATTAACTCTAAGTTTAATTATCTGTATTACAATTAGCTATATAATTCAAATTTATGATCATTGAACTTGAATTACAGTGCAATAAGCAAAGAGGAAGTTGGGAATGTGGATATTACGTTATGCATTGGATGAGAACTATAACAAGAGCTGCGATCATGAATTCTTGGGAGCATGTAAGTTATTCTTTTATAAGTTTATAATATATGTCAAATGTTTGTTAATTTTGAAATTCTAAGACTAAACTTTGCACATTTATTTCAGGTTTTTATAGATACAGAGCCATTGGCAAGGTCTGACATAGAAGAAGTTCAACAAGAATGGGCAAAGTTCTTTCTTAAAGTTAGAAGTACATCTTAGTATTAGAAGTTTTCTTAATGTATTACAAGATCATTTTACATTGTTATGTATATTATTTGTTGGACTGTTTCTGAATTAAATTATATGAATTGAAAATGAATTAAATCTGGTTTCTGGAACTGTTTGCAGGTTGGGTAGTAGCTAATTTAATCTGTTTCTTAAAAAAAAAAACACACACACAATGTCGGTTAAGGTCAAAAACGACGTTGTGAAGGACTCACCACGTCGTTTTTGACCATAACCGACGTGGATTTTCTCTTCACCACGTCGTTTTTGGGACAAAACCGACATGGTGCAACTCCTTAAAATAATTATAATATTAATCACCACGTCGGTTTAGTTTTCTTAACCGACGTAGTGAGTTCAATCACCACATCGGCTGTTAAACCGACGTCTGATTCAGGGTCAACGTCGGGTCAAAAACCGACAAAAAAAGCCTCTTAGAACCGACGACGAAGGCTATTTTTCTACTAGTGATGCTTTGAAAAACTTGTCCATAACTATTTTTAAAATAAAAAAAAAGGTGAAATAAAATTTTCTACAAATTAGATTAGTTTATGTATAACTTTAAAATATAAAAAATTAGCTATATAATGTTAGATTATTTTAGAAATTAATTTAAACATAACTATTATTGTAAAAAAATGTTTATTTTATTTTATTCTTTTCAAATGTTCTTATAAACTTTTTCAAATAACCCCAGTGTACAGATAAATATAGCTATTACCTGACTTCAAAACTTGACCATAATCGTAGAAGTAGTCAAAGTGTTTTTTTGTTTAAGGGAAGGATCAACAACTAAAATGCATTTTGAAGGAGGAAAAAACGAAATAAAATAAATGAGTGGACACGTACAAGTTGTCTCGAAAAAAAATGACGTATTTGCGAATAGATAATTTCTATTCATAATGATATTAATTTTTTTTTTCAACTTTTTTAAATAATTAGGTGAACAATATAGAGAAAAAAAAAAAAAATATATCAAATAAGGTTAGGTATATAAAAATAAATAAATTATCAGAACGGAATCATTCTTGTGATACCTAGTTGAAGATCCTCTTTGTGCAATGCCACCAAAAAATAATTCATTGGGGAAATAGATTTGTTTACATGTATCTCTATCTATTATTGGTCTATGATAATTTGTTTGTTATACTACATTGTTTATGTTTTGAAATAATTAAACCCTAATTTCGGGATGAAATTAAGCTTCGGACCCTAAGGGAGGCTCTAAGAGTAGTTATCTTAATATATCAATAATTTGGATACCTCTTTCTGGTTTTGAGTCTTTTTCCTTCTTAAAGTATTAGAAAATGGATTATTGAAGGTTGGCCCACCTTTGCTTTCTTCTTTTAATTTTGTATTTTCTTTATCAATATATTAATTCTGTTTATTAAACCTTAAGTTTAGTTATTGATTTATTTGTTTGTTTAAACCAAAAATGTTATATTTTGTTGTTACTTTAAAGGGAATTAATTTGATACTCTTTTTGAAAAGATGTTTTCTTCGCCAACTTACTTAGCACTAATTTTATTCAGTCAACAATTAAAGCTTGTGTAATTTTTAGGATTATTATTTTTAAGCCCAACAAACTTGGTGTACATAGAAGTAGTAATTTGTGATTAATGTACACAAAAACTTTATTTTATACTCTCCATTTTAAAATGATCGAGATTAATACCCCTAAAAGTATTTCAATTTTTGTACTATTCTTGTGTCTTTTTCTTCAGAGTCTCTAGTGTTTGTGTTTAAAATATAAGTGATTTTGTATTAATTATTTTTAATTGTATTGAGATATTATTGGAAAAATTAGCTCAGAGAGGATAAAAAAAGTATTGTTCTTGAAAAGAAGAGTAAAGAGGTTATTGTTTGAAACATGTAATTTATCTCTCCAGAAAGTAAAAAATATAGAAAGTTTCTCCATCTCTTCGTAGGTGTTGGTGTACTTAATACTCATAGAAATTGAACTTATGGTCATATATTTTAAAAGCATCATATTACTAACCCTTAATGTCATAGAGAGATTATCTTGAATGATATACAAAATTCTTCACGTTACACCATTTTCCGTATTGATTTCTATGTTAGAAGAAGGTGAGTTTTTTTTTTTCTTTATAAAAAAGTTCATGATTGTTTATAATTAAAAAAATAAATTTAAACTGCTCTCAATTTAAATGTTTTTTTTTATTTTTTAATAAAGCAGTGCAAATTATTAAATTTTATTTTTTAGATAATGAATTTCAATTATCACCAAATACAAAAAAAAAAACTATTTAAATTAAATAATTATAAATAATTGAAAAATATTAAAATTTTATATTTTTAAGTCAATCTTATTTGATGTTATTTTTTTTTTATCAATGTTCATCGAAAATTTTTAACTGACTTTCAAGAGTTTCCTTTTTTCAAAATATGTTGATTAAGATTATTTTTTTTTATTTTTTTCAATTACAATTATTGACACTGATATCAATTGAGATTATTTTCATGATATTATTGTTTTTAGTATTTTTTTTCTAACATTTCAATTAATGTAGGTTAAAAATTTCTTTCAATTGACACTAGTAAAAAATAATCTTTAATTAATGGTTGTTGAAAGTTTGCCTAGTTAGCAGTAGAAAAAAAATTTAACAAACTATTAACAAAAGATAATATTGGTGTCGATAATCTATGTAGACATTAATAAAATAATAATAATGACAAATTGAAAAATTGAAAAATTCTAGTTTATACCTTTTCAAAAAGAACTTTTTGTGAGATTGACTAAAAAAACTCTAGCTAATAGTGTAACAAAAATAATCTTCACAATTTAAATAAAAAATAACTTTTATTAAAATTATAAAAGATCTTAATCAACGTTAATTAAAAAATAATCATCTTAACAATATGTTAATAGTAGTTAGGTTTACAATATTTCAATTAAGATTGAGCTGAAAAAGAAAATACAATAAAAAAATAAGATATAGCAGATGACTGTATTTATAAGTAATAAATGTTATTGAATATGTTTCTTTATCTATCCTAAATCAAAATCAAACGTTATATTATTATAGTAGCACATACTGTCTAACATACTGATTTAGAATTTTTACATGTTTTCTACGATTATTTTGATTGTATGAGTTTTCAGACCATCCTTGTATATTGTTTTGGTTATGTAATATTGAGATTATTCTAACCCTATATAATACACAATTCATACTCAATTACATAATAAATATATAATAAAAATATAATTTGTCTAATAATTTTACAATTAAAAATAATTTAATATTTATAATATAAATAAATATTATTTATGTATTTTCTATAAATACTGTCATGATCTTTTAAACACTGAATGTTTTTAATTAGAAATATTTTTTTTCTTAAAAATCAATAATATATTTAAGTTAGTTAACTAGATAGGTCAACTCAGATTGATAATATGGACTCACACGAAACTATTTAGATCTCACAATAAAAAAAAAATTAAAAGTGAATTAGGCATATTTAAGTATGTCAATATGCACAGTTCTAATCTTGATAACTTTAACCTGTATGAGATTAAGAATATGTACACTCATTTTATGATTTCTTTTTTAAATTTTATTGTTGAATAATTAAATATGATTAAATATTTTGATTGATTCTTTTGTTATATCATATATTTATCTGTACAAATTTAGATGTTTTCTGTATTTTCTTATTTACTTGCTGTAAACATCGTATTATTTTTTAAAAGATTCTATAGTGAAACAGAGCTTACAGGAAAGTTTTGTCAACCTAGGAAGACATGATATATTGACAATAACTATTGACACCCAAGAGCACCCTAGTCGTGTCAGGATTGTTGTGTTTGGTACGAGGGTGAGAGTATTTTGGAGGAACTCCCCGTTCTAGCTCATCTATGAATCCACAAATGATAGAGGACCTAGTTGCTCACCTCACATAGAGTCTCATACCTCAACTGACGGAGAAGATAAGGGCTAAGTCATAGATAAAATAAGAGATGAAATAAGTGATGAATTAAGACGAGAATTTGACCAAAAGCTCGAAGCCATGGGAACCTCACAGCAGAATACTCCTATGTAGCAAGATGTAGTACCTACATGTAGAAGAGTTAGCACAAAGGGGAGTTGTGTTGCTGAGAATGAGGAGGAGGACACAAACATTGGTATTTCATATAAGTTTAAGTTGTTTTTGGAGATCCTACTCATCTAGTGACGATTAGGAGAGTGTATGTTGCAGCTTCGACGATCCACACATTGCCACTTGAAGATGATTTTGCTAGAGTGGTCATTAAAGAAGTTAGACAAGCAAATGCCGAGGTGTCAGTGCCCACATCAAAGGTTAGATTTGTGGGATAGGAACTTGGTAGATTTGTTGCGTGACCTACACACATCTCCTTAAGCCCATTTCTAAAAAACATTAGGTATATTGTCATAATTTCTCTTCATGTTATTTACATTGATACTTAATGTTATTTAAATTGATACATTTTTTTATCTTGCTTACAGGATTGTGGGAGGAAAGAGAAATCACCAATTGTTGGTGATTTAAGTCCTGAGTCCCAACCACTCCAGGAAAATGTGAATGCATCTTAGGAGTTGGTTAGGGTTTCCCACGATTTATTTGAGTTAGCTTGTGCCATTCCTTGGGATGAAACAATCTTTGGTGTGGACAATGGTAGTATACCATTGCACATAGCCATGCAAGATGTGTTTGAAATTATCCAGGAAAACTAGTTGCTAAACATTGCAATCATTTAGTTATAGATGATATAAGTATACTTTAAATGTACACATTTTTACATTTTATTTGATGAAATATGTTTCATGAAGCATTTTTACTAATATTGATATGAACAATGTAGATACATAAATCAATTAATTTACAACACAAGGAAACCTGATATTTATGGATTCCTTGAGCCATAAAGTATATAGAAGTTTAGAAATAAAAAAATAGAGATCCAAACTTATGTACAAAGATGGACTCAAGAATCCATAAAGAGGATTTACTTTGTCCTTGTTATTCATGCATAAGTTACACATCTTTACATTTACATCTTAAGTAATTCAGAGAATATGAGTAATGAATTGACTATTTTAGGTCCCATTGACAACTGATGCTTATTTGTCTCGTTGACAACATTGTGGTTTGGTTTTGTTCATTGCATCACAAGCCAAGTTTAGATATGAAAGCAATAGTACAAGGGTATGATTTAATTAACAAATAATACATTATTATTGTTTGTATAACATAATGTAAGTTACTAATCATCTTTGTTTTTAGTGCAATTAATGTCTATAATGTACTTGACGAAAGATCTACATCCACATCCCATAACCTACATTGAATATTTCCTAAGGTATTTAGTTTTTAATTGAACCTATTAAATTTGTTTTTCAGTTGTTTAATCATTCAAGTTTGATGAAATTTGTAGTGCAACAAGCAACAAGGAAATTGCGAATGTGGATACTATGTGATGTATTGGATGAGGACCATAGTTCGCACCTGTATTACTGACTCTTAGGACTAGGTATGAAAATGTTTAAATTATATACAATAATCTTCAAGTTTCATATGATGATGACTAATAACACTATTTTGCCATTTAAGCTTTTTTCAAATCCTGAGTCATTAGATAGTAACACAATAGAAGAAATTCGTATCGAATGGGCAAGATACTTTATTACAAATTGAAATAATAAGTCATAGTGTATAGTGTTAGATGTATATATTAGATTTGTTAGTTTTCAAATTGTATGATGTTAGAAATCATAACTAATACATAGGTTATAGATGTATGTATTGATGTTAATTTTGACATCGTAAATAATATTGATGTTAACTTGATTATATTTACATATATTATAGTTTTGTTTATAATATTATGTTTTGTAATTGTTATTGAATGTGAATGTAAATTAAATTCTCCCTAGAAATATAGTTTTGGAAAAATTTTTCCAAGTGTAAGGAATGTAGCTAAATAAAATTGACCTTTAAAAAAAAGTAAGACATCATACATTGGTTAGGTCATAACCGATATAATATGTCACATACTACATTGGTAGGCCAAGACTGATGTATTATGTCACATACTATATCAATTAGGGCACAAACTAGTGTAGTATGTGTGGCCTAAACTAACCTCAACGCAAGGGATACTACATCAGTTCGCCCAACAATTGATGTAGTACCCTACGCTGAGGTCATTCAGGTCACATACTACATCGATTCGTCCACCAAGACCAATGTAATATGTATAACCCCATGTAATGGTGATATTACATCAGTCTTGGTGGGTGAATCAATGTAATATCACCTTATTACATCGGTTTCTCTACTAAGACCGATATAGTATGTGTGCCCCCATGTAATAGGGTGATATTACATCGGTCTTGGTGGGCGAACCGATGTAGTATCACCCTACTACATCGGTTCGCCCACCCATTCGGTTCGCCCAACAAGACCAATATAGTATGTGTGGCCCCAGTGTAGGAGATACTACAGCAATTTTGGTGGACGAACTGATGTAATATCACCCTATTACATTGGTTCTCCCACCCATTTGGTTCGTCCACCAGGACCGATGTAGTATCTATGGCCCCAGTACATGAAATACTATATCGGTTGGTGAGCCCAGTGTAAGTTATTAATATACTACATCGATTCGAAAACTAAAACTTTCTACATCAACTACATCTACAACGGTTTTAGAATTAATATAATATAATATGTGCTCCAAAACCAATGTAGAAATTTTTTTTTACTAGTAATATCCAACACCACTTTAGTCATTACTAATAATATCATTTATGTATATAAGAAACATTATTTTAAATCTTATCTACTGTAAATGTCAATTTCCCTCTATTGAATTCTTATGTTACTACTATGGCTTTAACTTTACATATAAGTGGGGACAAACTTTGTTACCAATGATTTTTTCTCTCATTTAATTAAGAGAAAAATGACATTTTAAATGTATAATAACATAATTAAATGTTGAAATGTGAGGTTGCATAACGCACACGCATGCGGTGCGTTGTCGTTTTATTTGGCTACAAGGTATATCACAGGGTGCAAGCTTTCAAAAATTACCATTAATTAATTTCAGAGTTTTCAGCCATTATTACACACACACACACACATATATATATATATATATATATATATAACAAGATTTAATTTTAGTGAAATTTGATTTTAATTATTATTTATTGTTTTTCATAGTTATAAAATTTGAAATAACTGCTTTTAGTCATGTAAAATATGTGAATTTTTATTTTAATTTTTGCTAAGTAATTATTTTGTTTTTATATTAGTAAATTTTTAGTTTTAATATTTATTTGTAGATACATAAAAACTATATTTTTTAATATGCTTTAAGATTATATCATAATACTAAAATCTAATATTTAACTAATGTGTCATATAATATTAAAATAATAATTTTTAATGTAAAAAAAAACTAAAAAAAAAAAGATTACAGATACCTGAATCAAAATTTACTAATTTTATTGAAGTGAAAATACGTCTTAAGTCTAATCACAATTAACCAAAAATTCGGTGTACATGCCCAAAATGGAGACGAAAATCACTTGTTTATTACTGAGAACTTCGTTTTTATTTCTCTTGTAGAGACATATTGCATTATAAAAAACTAGCCTCTCTCTTTATTATTTTCAATGATATTTACCTGTCGATCCCTTAAAGAAAATTGAATAAAATATAGGTACCAAATGATAGCAAATTATAGTTTATACTTTTTATGCTTTTCTAATTACAATTATAGCTTCACTCCAAATATTCATCTAATAAAAGTTAGACATCGAGTATTGGCATGAATAGTTATGGTGAAATTTTAATTTTAATTAGAAAATAACACTGAAAGTATACTTACTATTGCACCTACACTTTTTCAAAGAAATTATTCCGATTAATGTGTTGATTAAGAAATTTTAGACCACAATAATAATAATTTACTCTACTTCTTTGTTACTGTATAATAACACCATTCAAGAGAGATACAAATATACAAAAATATTTAAAATTAATCATATTTTGTAATCTATTTACAGCTAAATGAAGTCAATAAATAAACCAAAATAAGACGTCTACTCATTTCGTTTTTTGACAAAATTAATTATAAAATAAAGATGATAAATACTTTAGATGGAGATAAAAGAATGGACGGGGAAGGAAAAAAAGAAGAAAGAACAGCAGTATTATTAACTTTTTACCTCATTGCATTATTTTTTAATTGGAATTAACAAAAAAAAAAAAAAAAAAAAAAAACAAATAAGAGATGTCATTTGAACTTCCTTAATTGTGACACAAGCTCCCACTTCCCAGTTTCATGCAGTGTTCAGAATTCAGAGAAAAAAAAAAAAAAAAAAAAAAAAACTATGATCCCCTTGTGCTCCCTTCATCAAAACCATTCCCTCCTTGACTATAGAATCCAGAAGAACCATAGCCTCCAACATCACCCGCAGAAGTTGAAGATGCAAATGCAGAAGAAGACGAAGAAGACAGAAAAAATGGCACAGGTGGTGGCTGAGATGAACCATAGACAAGATCCTCATTGGGATGGTGCTGGTAAAGCCCCGATGCAACACGTTGAAAATCATCATCATCCCTACATTTCAGCAACCGTGCATACTCCATGAGACTTGGAAACCCTTCTGCTTCTTCTGACGTTGGTGACACTACAAGAGAACTATTGCCACTAGTTTGTAGAGTTTGATGTGGTGGTGGTGTGAGGGAAGAGGGTTGTGCAGAAGCTGAAGAAGTGGTGTTGGTGGTTGCTGGTGGTAGTGGCACAGCAACACGTTCAGGAAAATTGAGCTTCGCTTTGTTTCCTTTGAACTTCAATGCCGCAACATCATACGCCATGGCTGCAGCTTCTGCTGTGTCAAAGGTACCAAGCCACACTCTTGCTGCTCTCTTAGGGTCTCTTATTTCAGCTGCCCATTTTCCCCAAGGTCTTTGCCTAACTCCTCTATAGTGCTTTTTCCTAATATCGGCATTATTGCCTTCAAATTTGTAACATTCATGCTTCTAGTTAGTGTGCAACATTCTACTCTAACAATTTCAAACACAGAGAAAAGCTTAAATTTAATTTTGGAAGTGTTTTCAGTGTTGTTCTTGTATCAGAGTTTAAGTTTTGTTTATAGAAAAATCTGCATTCAGTTTATATTCTATGAATTACAAGATAAAACTTTGATTTTCATATCAGTTAAACAAGCACATGTGAGTTGAAGTTTGGTCCATTTTCAAGGCTATATAGTGTAAAAATGCAATGTAAAAAATGAATGCAGAACATTTATTGATGTACAAGTGTGGTCAAAGTTAGACTAAAAGAAAATAGATGGTACATGAGAGCCAATAATGATAATACTGAGGGTAGATAATGGAAATGTGTCAAATTCAACTCTCGGGTTATTGGCAGATCGAGGATTCGAGAAGGTTGTGCATATGCAGTAACAGGTGAAGATTTATTTTGGGTGAGAAAACAACAAAATATGGTAGAAACAAACTTTATGATGCTTTTTTTTTTTTTTTTCTTTACTTTTGAGAGAGAAGAAGTATCACGTAAGTTGCACTCGGGTTATCGGTGAAAATATCTTTGAATATGTTAGAAAATAAAACAGTTGGATAACCTTTATTAATTATCTCACACAAGATGACCATATTATATATCTGAGTTTTCGAAATGAAAGAAAAAATTCATGAGATATGGATCCTGATTCATCGATGGTAAAATGAATTAAGAATAGTAGATGGGATGATAGTGATGATAATCAAGCTTGTAATAATAAGTTTACCTTGATTTGTAGCTTGAGATGGATCCTGGCTATTAATAAATTTAGAAGTGGTTATTTGACCCTGTGGGGTGAGGAAGAAGGTGGTGTTTTGGTTGGTACTCATAATAAGGCTTGAAAAGGGTGATGGTGAAGCTTGTTCCTTTGTGAGATGAATAGGAAAGTTGAAAGCTTCTTTTTTCTCCTCATCAGGAGGGAGAGACCTCTTCCCTTGCCTTCGATCCACCTTGCTAAGCAACTTCTAATTGCTTCTTCTCGATCTTCTTCTACTCTTGTATTTATATGTCTCTAATCTAAACTTGGTGATGAGGTTCCACCACCACCTTGTGTTAAAAGCAGATCTAAGATTTCTATAAAGGGAGGACCAGTGATTTGATGATGAATGAAACCAAGATCAAAAGAGAGGATTCTGTTTGCTTGCTTCATCTTTTAAATAAGAAAGGGATTTGTTAAAAAAAAAAAAAAAAAAAAAAAAAAAAAAATGAAGGAAAAGAACAGGATAACATGGGCTTGCTTGTAGGTTTTCCCATTGAAAAAATAAAGTCATGTTTGTCCCTTGAAATTTTTGGGGTACCCCCAGAATATGAAAAGGAAATGAATACTTTAATGTGAAGTTTATAATTGGGCACAAAGATGTAGCATATTTTAATAGGGGACAACGCAGTTAGGATATTTGTGATGTGAGTAACTTTCTTGGTATTCTATTTTGTTAGGAATATTGTAGTATAGTGTATATTTAATTATTTTTATTTAGAGCGCAGAAAGAGGTGTGGGGTATATACATTGAATTTGGATCATTTATTGTTTTCTGGATACTTCTGCGTTTTGGCATCAATAGTTTTTGTTTGTCCCTTGTTTGGATCAATTAGAATAATTAGAATATGGTAAAATGATTACAATTTCATACGAATATTTCTGCATAGAGAAATATAAAAACATAAATTTAAAACATTTGATAATGTTTTAGTTTAATATTTAACTAAGTTTTTAATTTACAATATTTTGAAATGAATTTAATTAATGAAATAATAAGATTTTATAAAGTATCTCATTACACTTCATATTGACTAAAAATTATGAATATTAATTATAACAAATAAATATTAAAATCCATTAATTTCATTAGGATATATTTTACTTTCTGAAATAGAGTCTCGTGATATATAAAGATATATATAAATATAGAACTATTTTGGGTTCAAAAAAAAAAAAAAAAAAAAATATATATATATATATATATATATATATATATATAATGACCGATTTAAGAATGTTATTTCATTTCATACAGAAAATGTAACATAATATATTAGATCACTTGTTTAGTCAATAATCCAATAATCCAAAACATGTGCTATATAGAAAAAAAGAGTAGGCGTATTAATTAAGAAATTGAATATCTTTCGTTTTTATTCGTTCATTAATTATTTTAAATTTCAATCATTTATCAACTAATTAATGCATCAAGGAGTTGGATACAAAAATGATTAATATCATTAAGGTACTATTCGAATTTGAGTTTTGGTGGTAATAATCCTTGGCTAGCCCATTCTATTATATGACGTCAAATTTTTAACATTATATCCTTCTCTATCGGTTATTTTTAGGATTTTAGATCGGTTGTAAGATTAATGTATGTCTCGTTGACGAGGAAAGTAAAAGACTTGTGATAACTTATTATGTTTGATAGAACGGAAGTAATATTTACCATTTCCAATTACGTAAATTTCTAAACTAAAGATCCAAATTGTACGGTCATGATGATACTCCTTCAAAAATCGAAGTCTTCACATATTGATTAACATGTTCGTAAGGTCGGTATAGAACTGTCAGTGTGAAATATGAAATCCGATCTCTCCAAGGTTGCTCTAGGCAAGTCTTAGAAGAATATATTGAGTCAATTATGAAAATTTAAGCTCGTTATTCTTTTATTAAAATAAGATAAAAGAGAATCTCATCTTTTATCATTAAGTTGCATTAAACCGTTCTCCACTACCACAGACCTCACTAATTCCTTTTGAGAAAAGATAATGATAATATTGATACCTCACTTGATGTGTCAACCTCTTAGATAACTTCACACGGTGGACAACGGTTAGTTAACAAAAATAATATTATTCAATTAAGATGTACTTATAGAGAAAATTTGAAAATTAAAATAAGTTTTGAAAAAAAGTTTGAATTGTCAATTTCTATGCGTCTATGTGGTTTCTCAATGTCTTTAGCATTCATATTCTCTATCACATGTCATTGTCGTTTGCGGTAAGGATCTATGTGTCGTTCATTTTCTCTACTGGTTCGCTGTCGTTCATAATAAGGGTCTATTTTCCTTTCATCTTCTCCATTTGCTTGTTCTCATTTCGAGATGGTTTAAGGTTTGTGTCTCAACCATTGAGTGTGTGTGTGTAGGTTTCTTGGTCCCTCTGTTGTTGTTGTTGTTGTTGTTATTGTCCTTTTGTTATTTGTCGTTTGAGGTAACCGTTTAATGTATTTGTTTTGGTAGTGTAGGTTTATATTTTGTTTTGGTGAACATTAGTGTTACTTTAGGGTAGGGTTGTGTTCTGGTTCTGGTTCTGGTTCTGGTTTTGGTTTTGTTATTGTTTTTGTTTTTGTTTTTATGCCTTGTAAAAAATGTAAAAACTGTGCATTTCAGCAAACAGTTACTGTGCAAGGAATGGAAACCTAAGGAATTTAAGAAAATTGACCATGACAACAAGTCATAATGGAGTTATGGACTCTTAGAACTTACTAATGATCTAATAGTAAGCATTGAAACTTAAAAAAAAAAAAAAAACTTAAAAAGCACAACTTCTATTAGACTTTTCAACAAACACTTAGTAAGCATAAGTTTCACTTAGACATTTAACCAAACACCTAATCTACTAGCTCATACCATGGAATATGATGACATTTCGGAATCAAACATGACTTTGATAAAATGTATATAGATTAATAAACGAAAATCACACACTACTACAATAAATTGAACCAATTAAGTGGAAGAAAAACTCAATTAAAATACAAAACGTTACTACAATAAACAGAAAAATCCTATGGCACTATTTTTGGATGGTTCAAGGTAATTGCAACTGTTTGAATCGATTAGAATGTAGAAAAGCAACAATTAAACTGTAAAATTACATCTAGACATGTCAAATATTGAGGAACAACACGAAATTCAATTTAAAATAGTGAAAATAGCATAACACAACTTCACTTAGTAGGCATCAGTTTCACTTAGACATCTAACCAAACACAAATAGCACATACCATGAAATTTGATGACATTTCGGAATCAAATATGTCTTGGACAACATGTATACAAATTAATAAACTAAAATGACACGCAAATACAAACAATTGAACCAATTAAATGGAAGAAAAACTCAATCAAAACAAAAAATAGTACTACAATGCACAAAATGGCCTATTTCCTCTGTTTTGGATGGTTCAAGAAGTTTCAAATTGTTTGAACTAATTAGAATGATGTTAAACTAAATATAAATGGTGGAATTACTTCAAGACATGTGAAATATGTATGAACAATACAAAACAAATTAAAAAAATGGTGAAAATTGTGTAGAGAAATGAAAAAACAACGAGGAGATACTTAGCTTTTCACGAAACAAAGCTCTGAGTACCATATGATGGAAACCTTACTGTATGCAACTGCTTTTAATCCAATTAAGCCATGAAAAATGGAGCAAACAGTGCCGGAACTATACAGTGTAGTGTGGACGAAAATGAAGTGATTCGAAGCAACGAAAACTTCATGGAAATGGAAGCAATGACATGTTGTGATTGAATGAAAGTGGTGGAACAAGGTGATTGGAAGAGGTGAGGCCAACTTCCAATGGAATCCCTAAGCTAGTATTCTAAAAGAATCTAACAAAGATGAAGCTCAAGAATCAAATATGTTGGAAAATTTCAACAACATAACATTAGTTCAAATGAATCTTAAAATTTACAACACTATGCACTCTTGTTTATAGAGTACATTCCCACTCTAGCTTCAAGAGCAAGATCTCTAACCATAGCTTCTATGACAAGCTTCTAACCTTAGCTTGTATGACAAGCTTCTAACCCTAGCTTCTATGACAAACTTCTCAAGCCTAGCTTGCACTCAAAGGCTCTCACAAGGTGATGACAAGTGGCGCAAGGAAAAAGCTTCTCCTATACACTAACTTGAACCGTCAACATTATTTATGGGCTTCAAAGCCTGACTTCTTACACTACATGGCCCAAAATACTGGGCCAAATTATTCTAATCTATTCTAAACAATTGATGCAATTTAGAGTACTTCTCCTTGATGCTCCATGTTCTCCAAAGTGATCTCTCCATGGTTCTATTCGGGCCCAAGCAACTGGTTGAAAACCCAAACATACTCAAATGGGCCTAATTTTCTAGAAGCTCTTGATGTACCCTCTTGTACTATGTCCTTTTTATTCTTTAACTAAGGCGGTTGAGGCATGTAAAATATGTTTTGGCCAAGTTCAAGAGGGGCGGTGAATTGAACACTTCAAAACTTTTCGCAAACTATTTGGAGAATGAATAATTTTTATAGAAAACTATTCAAGATGATATGTAAAGTGCGACTAGCAAAGGTTCAAAAAAAATTCCAGAATAAAGGTAATCACCCAGAATCAGTAAACTGAAGACAGATTGTAATTCTGGAAAAATACAATGTGCAGTTAGACAGTTTTTAAAGATTAATTCAAGAACTCGAAGAATTAGATCAATTCCAAATTTATTATGAATTACATATTCAAGAACCTATTATCAAACAAAAACATATTTGGTTTAATATCAGAAAATAGTGTTTAACCACTGATTATGACAAATCAATTTTTCTGGAAAAACTGACTGATGAATAGTAAACACAGTGAATTATAAATTTGTCGGTTCCAGAAAAGAATCGAATAAACTATTTATAGATGTATTTTATGATTTAAGAAATATTCAAATATTAACCAGAATTAATCAATTAAACCTATTAATGAGTTTTTATTAGAATTTGAAAAATCAAGAAGATTAACAAGATTTATCAAGAACAGTCAAGAGAGAGCAAGAGAGATTCAAGACACAGCAGATTTATCCTGGTTCACCCTTCCACAAGGGCTATGTCTAGTCCCTTACTCCACAGTAAGGATTTCCACTATAAAAAGATCAAACTAGATCAGTTTACAGAAAAACAACAACTTGCTACCCGCAAGAATTCACTGCTCCCCATAGAAAACAATCTGCTGAACCTACAGCAGAACCCATAACTATACAGACTCTACTATATATTCCAGAAAACCCCTTGCTTATCCCCTCAGCGAGTTACACCTTGTACAGAACCCACTATACAAAAAGAATTACCAACCCATGTAACTCACAACAGAATAACCTTCAATACAGTGAAAGAATTATCACAAACTCAGCAAAACAAGCACTTTTATACAACATATTACAAAAGTAATGAAGACAGGGTATAGAAGGCTTTGTCTGATGATCATATCAGTGATGAAACTGTCTCAGTCAACTCAAAGCTCTAGTAGTAATCCAAAAAATAGTTCTTGATGAAAACGATTGATTGATCTTGATCACTAGACAAGAAGGCGCTTTTTCTCTCTTTGAAAACACAATGTTCTTGCTCAAAATGTTTAGAATGATTTCGTTTATGTTTTCAAAAACCACGCCAAATATTTATAGACAATTGTCTTAAAATTTCAATCGATTGTTTTGGCAAACAATTGATTGTTTTTCTTGAGTTAGTTAAAACAGTTAATCAAAATGTAATTTCTGATTTTAATGATTTCTCAAATCTTTTGTTAATTCTGAAAATACTTTATAGAGCTTATCCTTGATTAAGATTGCATGCATCACCAATTTGAACTCAAACTTACCACACAATACACAATCCTAGGTTCTAGACCAAACTCTTCAATCTTCATGAAATCTTCAGGCATTCCACATATGATCACATGGTCTTGAACTTCTTCACTTGGTTGGCTTCATCAAATAATCACAACAATTCACTGGTGCTAACAAGGCGTATTCCACCATCTCTTCTTTGGTGGTTTGAATGAAGACATGATGACTTTGCTAAACTGTTTAGTAACTTAGAACTGTGGACGAGGAGGAACTAGATTCACAATGCTAAAGCAAATGATAAGTGAGGTGGAAGACATGGAAATGTAGTGTAGAACGAATGTGATATACAACAAGTACAAATTCAATGCAACAATTTAAAGATTCAATCAGTTATTCATTGAAATAGCAATGTAGTTTGTGTAGTCAAAGCTTGAACAATTACAGAATCAACCTGCTATTTGGTCCAGTAAAAGCAGCAAAATTGCTTTTTGACAAAGAATCATCTAGCTGATGCAATGAAGTACAAACCAGTGATGCAATTGCTTGGTTCAATGTGTTGTCACAGGTTCAACTCATTGAAACATGTGAAACATCGTTGGGTAGCTCCTACACACTTAATACATTGTTTAGCCAATTAAATTCGCACAGAAAACATAAACCATAGAAACTGTAAGTGAAATTAATCAATTGTTTTCGGAAAACAATCGATTAAAATAGTATATACCAGATTTTCAATAAGGTGTTTTCTGGAATCAATCAATTAATTAGAATGCATCATATTTTCAACCCACTATTTATGAAAATCAATCAGTTAAAATTAAGAACACTAGATGTTCAATTCACTACTTTTGAAAAACAATCAACTGAAAAATATGAACATTAGATTTTTCAACTCACTATTTTTGAAAATATTTTACCAAATAACATTAGAGACTCATTTAATCTTTGAACCATCCAAAATACCATGTTTAGTTCTAAAAAAAAGTTAAATCTATCTCTTGCTAAGGGTTTTGTGAAAAAAATCAACAAGTTATTTTTCGGTTTCAACAAATTGAATTTTGCAATCACCATTTCTCACATGATCCCTTATTAAATGGTGGCAAATTTCAATATGTTTGGTCTGATAGTGTTGCACAAGTATTTTAAATGGCACTAGTATTATCACATTTTAAAGGAAATTTTGAAAGTGTAAGGCTATAGTCACTTAGTTATTATTTCAACCATAGGATTTGAGCGCAACAGCTCCCTGCAACTATATATTCAACTTCAGCAGTTGATAGGGCAAAATAGGCTTGCTTCTTGCTATGTCAAGAGATTAAGCTAGATCCAAGTAGATACACATTCCACTTGAATACATGTAAACACTAAACATAATATCAGGTTTACTAATAATTATATACAATAATGATCCTATAAGACCTCTATATTTAGTTTGATCTACAGAAACTCCCTTTTCATCTAAGTCTAAGTAGCAGCTGGTAGAGATAAGTGTTGTCACCTCTTTACATTTGTCAATCTCAAATTTCCTTAAGAGTTCTTTGTAATATTTAGATTGACAGAGGAATGTCCCATTCTTCATTTGCTTCACTTGCAACCCAAGGAAGAAATTTAATTCTCCCATTATGGACATCTCGAATTCACCCTGCATAGTTGACACAAAACCTTGACAGAGACTTTCATTAGTATAACCAAAGATAATATCATCCACATACACCTGTACTAAAATGATATCATTATTAAGTTTTCTAATGAAAAGGGTCTTGTCAACTTTGCCTCTTTCATAGCCTTGAGAAGTGGGGAAGTTGCTCAACCTTCTATACATGGCCTCCGGGCCTGCTTCAAATCGTATAAAGCTTTTTTGTAGTTTGTATACATGATCTGGATGTTTGTGATCCTCAAAGCTAGGTGACTGGGAGACATATACTTCTTCATCTGTACAACGATTTAAAAAAAGATCACATCCATTTAAAATGGTTTAAAACCACAGAAACATGTACAGGCCAAGCAGTAATCTAATAGCTTATAATCTAGCAATAGGAGCATAAGTTTCACCAAAATCAATGCCTTATTCTTGATTATACACCTTAGTTACTAGCTTAGCTTTGTTTTTAACTATTATGCCTTGCTCATCGAGTTTATTCCTAAACACCCACTTAGTTCCAATTACATGCATATCCTGTGTTTTAGGAACCAAAACCCACACATTATTCCTAGAGAATTGATTCAATTCATCACTCATTGCTTCTATCCATTTTCATCAGTCAAAGCATCATGTATAGAACTAGGCTTTATTTGACAAACAAAAGTCATATGTTCACAAAAATAATTAAGAGTATCTCTAGTCGAAACTCCCTTTTCTATCTGACCGATGATGTTATCTAGAGATAAGTCATGAGGAATTCTCTGTTAGCACCAAGGCTAAGGATGTGATTTGATGAAGCCAATATTGTGAGCACCAAGGCTTAGCATGTGAAGCTGATGAAGACTGTCTCATGAAGAATCTGTTGGAACCAACCTGGACCAGAATTGTTCAAGTGAAGACTTTGTGCCAACATAAAGATAGTTGGGTGCTTAGGTCTTGGTCCTTAGTTGGATTTCTGTGTTGGTGATTGACTTAGTCCTTAAGCATTAGTGACATGGTTCATCACTTCTGAGGTGCTAAAAAGATTCACAAATATTTTTATTAAAACTGTTTTTAATAAAAATAACCCAAACTGTTTTTGCTGGAAAAAGGTTTTTCAATCAATTGAATTTCTAAAACAATCGATTGAATGTGACAGTTATTTCTGTTACAACTGAAATACAGTTATTGTTGTTACAACTGAAACCTTTGACTGGGTCAAACTAACGGTCAAATTCAATCGATTGAATGGTTTGTTCAATTAATTGAATTGTGACAGCTAAGTTGTTTTTAAAACTGATTTGGGTATTTAAAGGAATGCGCAATATCATTCCTAGTTATCAAAAACTTTTGAAAAGCATTCCTTAAGATTTTCCAAGAGAGATATTGCCCCTTTTGTGCGATCATCATTTTGGCAAAGCTTTTCAAATCAAGAAACCTCCAAGAACGTGAATCTTTAAAGCATCCTTGAAGTGAGGTTCTTGCTACTTTGGTTCTGGACCAAAGCTAAGTCTTCTACACCTGATCTTCATTCTTTGTAATCTGTTTTGTGTAGAAGTACTCTGTAATCTTTTCTGATCCTGTTGATCTGTAATCTGTTTGCTGTTTTCAATTACTGGGTTTGTAATTGAGTTGGTGCAGTGGGTTTCTGCACTGGTCTCACATCTGCTGAGGGGTTCAGTAGAAGGTGAGTGCTGCTAGGAGCAGTGTTGCTTGCGGACTGCAAGTGTTGTGGTGCAGTGGATTTCTGCATTGGTTACACACTAGCTGAAGGGTTCAGTGAGGTGTGGGTTTACTGCTGGGAGCAGTTTGTAACTTGCTGGGAGCAAGGGTTGTAAACTGATCTTGTGATCTGTTTAGTGGAAATCTTTACTAGTTTGCAAAGGACTGGACGTAGCCCTTGTGGAAGGGTGAACCAGGATAAAAATTCTGTGTTCTTGCTTTTCTCCCTACTCTTCTTGATTTCTTTTATTCAACTGCTGCCATCATTTAAATTGACTGGATTAAAATCTGATCATATAGTTGAATATATTCTGAACATCTGTTTTCATATATCAGAATCAACTGTGTTTCTGGATTGCTTTTAATCTACTGGATTGTGTTTAATCATATTGAATCTGGGTTTAAACAGTTCTACACTGAAACTATTTTTCTGGGTTTATATTCAATAATTTCCACTGTGCACAATTGATTGTTTACTGGACAATCCAGATTTACACGAGTTAATTGATTGAATTAAGAAGTTTCATTCTCTACTTCAAGAACAAATCAGATTTGCGAAAAGTTTTTGAAAGTTCAATTCACCCCCCCTCTTGAACTAGGTCTAAACCTTATTTTTACAATTGGCATCAGAGCTAGGGTCTTGAATCCTAGTCAAGATTTCGATCCATGGCCAAGAACAAGTTACCTTTTGCTGAAGGTGCATCTATTAATAGACCACCTATGTTTTATGGGGTAAACTATCAATTCTGGAAAGTGAGAATGAAAATCTTCATTGAATCTATTGACCGTGGCATCTAGAATGCCATAGTAAATGGTCCATTCATTCCTATGCATGTTGTTGATGGTGTGGCTATTGCTAAGTGCTTTGATGAGTTAACTGATCTTGAGAACAAGAAAATGTAGTATGATTGTGTTGCTAAAAATATTATAACTTCTGCATTAAATCTGGATGAGTTCTTTAGAGTATGTCAATACAGTTAAGCCAAAGAAATGTGGGACATTCTAGAAGTCACACATGAAGGAACCATTGATGTGAAGAGAGCACGCAAACATGCATTGATCCAGGAATATGAGCTGTTCAGAATGCAGTAGGGAGAGACCATTGCTGATGTCCAGAAAAGATTTACACACATTGTCAATCATCTAATTGGACTGGGCAAGCAGTTTGATAGAGAGGAGCTTAATATCAAGATTCTGAAGTGCTTGGACAGAAGCTGGCAGCCTAAAGTCACAGCAATTTCAGAAACTAGAGACTTGACAACACTTACAACTGTAGCGCTGTTTGGCAAATTGCGAGAACATGAACTGGAGATGATCAGGTTGAAAGAAATGGAAACAGTGGAGAAAAAGACCAGGAGTCTGGCACTCAAGACTAGAACTGTTGTCCAGGAATCAACTTATGAAAGTTCAGGAGACTGTAGTGAATTTGAGGACATCAATCTGTTGACCAGAAAGTTTCATAAATTCATAAAGATGAAGAACAGATTGAAGAACCAGCAAGGTAAAAGAGGTAAAAATAAAACTGATTCTGGTTCAACTAAACTTGTGTGCTTTGGATGTGGAAAACAGGGACATATGAAAGCTGAGTGTCCAAGCATTGCAACCAAAGACAAAGCACCAGAAAAGAAGAGCAATAAATTTGGAAAAACTAGACGTGCATATATAGCTTGGGAGGACAATGCTACATCGTCTAGTTGCTCTTCAGAAGATGAGATTGAAGCCAACACTTGTATGATGGCTGGAAGAGATTCAGATGTAAATAGTACTGAATCCAGTGCTTCATTTAATAGTACTAACTACAACACACTTCTTCATGCATTTCAAGAAACACATGAAGAAGCTAACAAGTTAGCCCAATCCAATAGAAGATTAAAAGGCATGAACAGATGGCTGGAAAATAGAGTTAAGCAATTGGAGGATGAGCTACTTGAAGCAAAAGATGATTTGGAAAATTTAGAAAAGCAGTTAAATTCTGCAAACTCCAATAAACTTAACTCTTGCAAGCCAGTTAATTGTGAAAACTGTAGCAAGCCAGTAGATTGTGAAAACTGTACTGTTTTGCAAAACAAAGTGAACTATTTGATCACTACTGCTTCAAAACTTTCTATGGGGACAACAAACCTAACTGCTCTTTTGGGATCCCAAAATTGTGTTTTTGAAAAGGCTGGCATTGGTTATCAAGCTGGTCCCAATGGAAAGCAAAAATTGTTTAATAATTTTTTTAAAGGTTTTGGATCACAGTCTTCACAATCGATTGCCTGTTTCTACTGTATGAGAAAGGGCCACTCTGTTAGAAACTGTACAATTAGAAAATGTAGTGTGCCAAAAGGATTGGTTAGGTGGGTGCCAAAAAGCACATCTAACACTGCTGGACCCAAGCTTAACAGGGTACCAAATCCTTAAACTCAATCTGTTTTGCAGGAACGGTCAGTATCCAATAAATTGATGTGGTATTTGGACAGTGGATGCTCGAAGCACATGACAGGAGAGGCTTCTCAATTGATTAATTTGAAATGGAAACCAGCAAGATTTGTCACCTATGGAGACAACAATCGAGGAAGGATTCTAGGTGTTGGTGATATAGGAAGTGGCAACAAAGTAATCATAAAGGATGTGTTGCTGGTAGAAGGTCTGAAGCATAGTCTGCTGAGTATCAGTCAATTGTGTGATCGTGATTACAGGATTACATTTGATCTAGAACAATGCATTATAGCAGATTCAGACTTTACTGAAACTGTCCTTATAGGTAAAAGAGTAAGTAATGTCTACATGCTTAATGTTTCAAGCATCATCCTTAGTATGAATTGTTTGCTATCCCGAGATGATGCATCTTTGTTATGGCATAGGAGACTTGCACACATTCACATGCATCATCTAAATAGAATTGCATCTAAGGATCTTGTGATTGGTCATCCTAAGCTTAAGTTTGAGAGGAACAAATTGTGTGAAGCATGCCAAGAAGGGAAAGCAAACTAAAAGCTCTTTTAAACCTATTAATGTTGTTTCTACAACTAGACCTCTTGAGCTGCTTCACATGGATTTATTTGGTCCCTCAAGAATCAAAAGCCTAGGTGGTAATTATTATGGTTTAGTGATTCTAGATGATTACTCACGATTTACATGGACATTATTCATTGCCATAAAAGGTAACACTTATCTTGCTTTTAAGAAATTTGCCAAAGTGATTCAAAATGAGAAAGGATGTAGGATTTCTACCATTAAATCAGATCATGGGGGCGAATTTCAAAATGAAAGATTTGATAAATTTTGTGAGAAGC
>Ga0209489_105270_pt1 | contig 22657 bp, 8 predicted proteins | sample SiratrowhiteBW_FD_187527 | JGI IMG/M metagenome (GOLD analysis project Ga0209489, IMG submission 187527) | Root nodule microbial communities of legume samples collected from California, USA - Siratro white BW (SPAdes) (version 2) | ecosystem: Host-associated > Plants > Roots > Nodule | place: USA...
GATGGAGAAATAATGAAAAAAAAAAAAAACATTACAAAAAGATAAAAAGACATGATTTACAAATTTCAAACTTCCAAGATCCATATGAAAATCTAAAGCTTACAAATCATACCTGTGAGCGTTCTTCAAAAATGATTATCTCCTTTTTAAAAGTTCCTTGCTTCTCAGTTTGTGGATAAAAAAATAGGAGAATCAATCTTCTCTTCTTCTCTACTTTCTCTCTCTCTCTCTCTGTTTTTTTCTTCGTTCCTCCCCACGTGTGTTCTTTTCTTTTTTTTTTTTTTAAAAAATGATGATCCCCCTACATGTGCTTTTATCTCCCTTTTTTATTTGCATTATTATTATTTTTATTTTAAATCAAGGTGGTTCAGAGAAGTTACCACTCTTTGACTCATTCTCCTTATTTATTATTTTTTAAAATTAATCTTCAACATGAATCTACTTAGGAATTAGACTTAAGCCATTTTCTAACCGTAACAATTTATTATTTATTATTAATTTTATTTTTATGGAGTACGTGGGTTGTTTTGAACAGTTTCACAATTCTTTTTTTCTTTTTTTTCTTTTTTAAGAAAATATTACGTGGAATTAGGAGAGTGAGAAGTTAGAGAGTTAACTCTTTATTTATTGTTTTATTTATTATTATTATTATTTATTTATTTATTTTTTAAAACTTGCAAATCAAGTTTGGAAGCAGTTATTTTTATTGCTATATTTGTTTTTATTATTATTTATTTTATTATTTTTTTTTAAATTTTCAGATTCTCTTGTTTTAATTTAGATATTTTTGTTATTTTTTTTATCATTTTCGTTTTTTTTATTATTAATTATTTATTTTATTTTATTTTATTTTTTAAAATCACCAGGTATTCAGTAAAGCAGTTTACAATTGAAGTTATAATTATAATCAACCTTCTTTACTAATTAAGATTCATTTCAATTTAGTCTATTGAAAATTTAAAAATAAAAATAATTAAAATAAAATTTGTTGATATGTCAATCTTTTATCCTAATTCATAACCTTTCTTTTGTGTTTACAAAATCAATCACTTTTACTACTCAACTTAAAGGTAAGTAGATAAAATTTTGACGAAAAACCCTTTCAAAATGATAAAATTAAACGACATAGGAGTTATTATGTTTTGAAATACTTCATATGTTTAACATTTATAATTAAATGATAATGTTTAATTATCCTTATATTTTGTTTATTTTTACATTTGATTGTGTCCTTCCTTTATTAAGAATACATATATAATAAACAAATGTGCTTCATCATCAAATTTGACATAATCCTAAGGTTCTCACATTTTACATAATTAAGATTTTTTTTTAATAAAAAGATTAAATGAGTCCACTAAATCGGTTCTAACACAAATGGAGTATGAGTTTAGTCCATTAATACTTCATTAGAAAAATAATAATATACAAATTAAAAAATGTTTAATATTGTAAGCCTTTTCTTTTATATTTTAGACAACCACAACAACATTAAGAGTTTGTTTGGTTAAGGGAATGAATTTGAATGAATTTGAGTATATTAAGATTGTTTGGATTAATGCATAGATGATAAGATTTGAAAGGATTGGAGAAAAACATTTGTGAATGATGTGATAGATGTAAAATAATTTTGAATTTTTTTTAATAAATATAATTTTATAATTACCATTTTACCCTTAATTATAAAAATAATTAAAAATAATATATCTTTAATTTAACTATAATTTTGATAGTTTTAATAACTTTTAAATAAAATATTTAATAATACAATTAACTTTATTTAAATTTATTGTAAATAAAACATTATTAAATTGTTAAATGCAATTATTAAACTAAACTTATTAATTTTCTATACTAAATTTACACAATATTATTTTTTTATATTTATTATAAATAATTACACCTATTTTATTATATTACACATCTATTATTATTGTTATTTTTTTTAACCATATCATTAAAATTTTAATTATATAAATTAATTTAATATATAAATGTTATTTAATGTTATTTTTTATTATATTATAATACATAGTTAATGTAATTAATTATATATTTATAATTAATTATATATTAAATTTATAATACATAATTTATTATATATATAATTAATTATACCTTAATGTTATAATATATAGCTATATATAACTTATTGTATTTATTATACGTTAATATATTTATAATTAAACTTCATAGATATTATAATATAACTTATTAAAAACTATTATTAATAATAAATATTATTATTATTATTAAATTATATTATATAATTAATTATATTTATTTTATTATTATATAAATCTAATTATTAATATATTAATAATCAAATGAATTATATAAAAATATTTGAAAAAACTCATTTCTGCAAATCTTCGTAAATTGTCACTCAATAAAGAGAAAATGCACAGTAAATCTTTTTTCTCGTTTTTCACATTTTATTAATATTTTATTAATCATTTTTCTAATTTCTTTATTTCATTTATTGCAGCAAATCCATCATTGAATCCAAACATTGTGCCAAGGAGTACCTTGTTTGACCTTTGCTTAGAGAGAAGCCAAATATAAGTAAAAGTGCATGTATGTGCAGGTTTTGATCAGAAACTATTCTTAATATTTTCACGTGACCTAATTTCTTACAATCCAATTTAAATATTATTCTTCTTCCAAATTTTGTTTTTCGAGACACTCCATCATCAAGCTTTAGAAGCTCGAAATTCAAAAGGAGTATATTTCACAAGAAAAGAGAAAAGGTAAAGAACATATATTAATGATCTAAATAGAACTAGTTATATTAAAATTAGAAAACTAATTACTAAAGGACCTGGTTTTGACCATAGAGAAGAAAGGGTTCCATATATTATCAATTTTTTGTTTGTATTTTATTTCAATTTTATTTTTTTATGAATTATTGTGACAATGTGTTTGGTGTAATAGTTAAAGATTTGGATCCACCGTATAAAAAAATTAAACTAATTTTAATTTGAATATAAGTCAATGATTTTTTTTTTTTACTTAATATGATATTTGAACTAATCACTTATATATGTGTCAATTCAAACTAAAATCACAAGCATGTTTTGGGTTAACATTCTAATGCTATAAAACTCCACTAGTTAAAACAACATATTGTAGCTTTAAAGATAATTGAACACATTGTAGCTTTAAAGATAATTGAAGATGAAGGTCAGTTTTACTTTTAATTAAACTTAAGAAGATGTTAAATATGTTGAGATAGTATTTAATATATTCCATCTAAAATTTAAACACATTCATAATAATTTTGTAATTTTATTCATTTTTTTATTAAAAATTAGATTTAAAATATGTTTGAAAATAATAGAGGTGATATAATTGAAATGAAGTATGAATATTTTAATATTAAAGTGAAAAATTTATAAATAAAGAATGTTAGTTATTCAAACTTCACTTCAAAAGAACTAGTATTTCTCTAGAAAAAGAACTATTATTTCTCTAGAACCTTTTGTTTTTCTATCTTGTCTATAGAAATTTGATAAATTTGTTCATCCTTTTGAAGATCAGACCCTCTTATAGAAATCTTGGTAAAAAATAGAACAAGTTTATCTTATTAATTTCGAGTAAGTTCCTCTTTGTTCTTTTTTCTTGAGTCAGTTTTGAGAGATTCTATATGCCATGGGGAGAGTGTGTTGAATGTAATGTTTTTAGAACTAAGATGAGTCTTTACTAGTCTAGGATCATAAGGGTATGCTCATATCATTGATCAGAACCTTTTTTTTTTTTTATAAAAGATTAACTTTTCTCTTGAGTTTGATGGAGTTGAAATTTTTAGTTTAGTGTTGAACAAACTAAATAAGTAATTTAAGTATTCTGGAAGTGAAGGTGACATGGTCATGTTGTTTTGAATTTATTTCAGAGATTGTTGTATTGGTTGGTTCTTTTAATTTAAAAAGAGTTTATCTTACATTTTCTCTAGTTGATTATGATTTAAATAAGTTTATCTTAATTTGGTTTTGTACTTTTTTTTTATTTTAAAGAAATTCACCTTGAATTTATGCTTTGGATGATTTTAAAATGAAAACCATATTTTTGAATACTTCAAATGAGTATGAATGTATTAGTTTCATTGTTAAATTTCTACAATTGATCTATATTGATACAAGATGTAGTTAGTTTGAGATAATATATTCAATTTTATCTAGAAATAATAAAGTTAAAATGATCTTGAATAAATTTACACCTATATATTGTTTTGCAAATTTTATAAACAGACTTGTTAGGTGAGCTAAATGTTTTTGTAGTGAAATTGCATCTAATAAAAACCTAAAAGTTTTGATTGTTGGACAAACCTTTTAAATAAAAACCCTCATGATTTGGTCGTTGAGCGAAATTTTGGTCTTTAGACAAGTCAAATTTGTTAGGTGAGTCTTTTAAATAAAAAAAATCCCAAGTGTTTTGGGGGTTCCATGAGCCAATTCGCATTGGGCAAAATATTTTTAAGAAAAACACCCAGCGAAGTAGTTGTTGGGTTATGTTGTTTGTTGGACAACTAAAAGTGGTTGGTGGTATTGATGTCTTTAGCTGGATGAGTAAAATTGTGATTGGATGAATTGCAACATGTGCTTAATTAACTAAACAAGTCAAATATTGGCTAAATGAGAATAAGGTTTCTACACTTTGAAAAAACATGTTTTTAAATATTTCTAGATGCTAGAATGTGTTTATATTTTATTTCTTATATCTGACCAATAAAATGTATTTTAACATTTTTATAATGTAATGTATGATAAAAGTTCAATTTATTGATATTTGATGTGAGTTATATATATATATATATATATATATATATATATATATATATATGTGTATGAATGGAAATTTATGATGGTATGAAATACGGTGTAGACATGGTTATTTAGAGGAAAGGGAATATTATGTGGAGATATATAAGATGTGTATTGAATTCGAGATTCTTATAAAGAGATATTTTGACTCTGTTGGTATAATGAAATTGCATAGATAAAGATTATGCGGTGAGAATCGATAAAGGTTCCTATGTCTGGTATGTGGTTCAAAAATAGTTGGCTTGATAGGAATTTACTCTATTGTATGAGAGGACTTAGTTCTTATTAATATAGTTGCATAAAAGACAAAACATAGTGAATGTAGTATGACGTGAGTTGATCACTAAGTCAAATTTAACGCATATATTTTTTAAGTAGAGTCAAGTGTTTTTTTTTTTATGTATTCAATATTGTTTTAGCATGATTTATAAATTACATATGTTATGAAAGACATTTGATTATGTGATGTGTATAAATGACTTAGAATGAAAATTTGAGATATATTTTTTATAATCTTGTGTTATATAGAAGCATAAGATGTTACATATGAGAAGACTTAGCATAAGTAGGTTGAGAAGTAAGAGAATATGTTTATATTTTTTTAGTTGTTATTTTCTTTAGGACTTATGTATGAATGTATGTATGCGTGCGTATGTATGAGTCTCAAAATGTATGCAAGATCATTCTTCTAAAAGAATATATTATTTTAAAAAATTATCTTTTATTATTTAATTATTAAATTTAAAAAATAAATGATAAATATTAATAACAAGTCACTTATGATTAATTTTTCATTAAATTGTTAAAACTAATCCAAAAAAATAAAAAGGATTACAATTTTGAGAGAGATTACACTTAAGATATAAAATTAAAAGTGAGTATATAACACAAACTTGATGAACAAAAGTCATTATAGCACAAGACTTCTAAACTAGACAAATCATGTTAAATTATTGCTTAGTCACATTATTTTTTCAATACTCTTAATTTTTTGTTGTTGTTCTTGATGTTCTTAAATTTTTGGTTGTTTACGTTTTGAGTTTTTTAATTTTTTTTGTTATTTTTAATTTTTTTCTTTTTGATTTATTAGTTATATAATTTGTTGTTTTTTTATTTTTATCTATAATCGATAAATATATATATATATATATATATATATATATATATATATATATATATTTGTATTATGCTTTTTCCATATAATATTATTAAGGAAAAATATTATTTTCCTCTACTATTTTTGTTTAGTCTATATTTTTCTTACTTTATTTTTTAAATAGTTACATTTTAAAAAAAATTCACCCTCTATTACTTAACCATCATCCACTATTTATTATTTAACCTCCACTCTTACTATGGTTTACATTTTCTAAACATAAAATGTGAAGGGATCTAAGGATCCTACAAGACATACTTTGGCAGTCACAAAAATTGTAGATAGGGTAGACAAAGAGGTTTTGTCGCTAGAGTTCAAGATATCAGGTGTTAACAACAATAACAGCAAGAAAGGCAAGAAGCCCAGCGAGCAAGGAGCCCACATTAACCTTAAAGTCAAGGGGCAGGTACGTTCATTTGTTCGCTAATTTTTTTTTTCTTTCCATTTCTAGGGTTTTGCTTTTCTATTTGATCATGTTACTTGCGTGTCGTAGATATTCGATTTTGTACTCCGGTGAGAGTTTGAGATCGTTTTTGCTGTGTTTATTGTATTACGATTATGTGTCAAAGTATGCCTCTTTAATCAATTGTTTTTACTGAATTGGGGTTTTATGGTTGGGGTGATTCTGATTATGTTTTGTTTTGGTTTGGATTTATGGGATTGGGGAAAATTTGAAATTTGATGTTTTCTTATAAAATTGTTAATTGGATGTGGTAGGATGGGAACGAGGTGTTCTTCAAGATCAAGAGAAGCACTCAATTGAAAAAGCTTATGAATGCTTATTGTGACCAACAGTCGGCTGACTTCAACTCCATTGCTTTTCTCTTTGATGGTCGTCTGAGCAGACTCCTGATGAGGTTTGTGTTTCCTTCATTTTTCTTAGTACATATTAACTGTTCAGCTTTTGGTTTTAACTTGAAATTATATTTTTGCAGTTGGAAATGGAGGATGGTGATGAAATTGAAGCCATGCTTCATCAAACTGGAGGTTCTGCACTCTGAGCCTATCTGCTTCCTCTCCCATTGATGTAGCTGAGTTAAGAAAGATATTTTTATAAGTGAATACTAAATATCATTCTCTTATTATAAGTTATAAGCTCAATATAAATGTTACTGTTTAATTAACTAATAGAACATATATGCATATTTATGATACTTGACATATCTAGTTAAGACAATTTATTAATTAAATTCTTTGTTTGGTTACATGTTTTCAAATCCATCTTCTCAAATCCACTCCCCCAACCAAACAAAGCCTTAAAGTTCACTTTTGATATGATATTGAAGTCTATCCTGACAAGGTTGTTGGGCCCATTAGACCACTTACTATCGGGTTGCTATCGAACCACCTTTACATATAAGTTTTGCGCTCGAGTTAAGGAGTTTTGGCATGAGGAAAGTGTGTCTCCTACATCGACTAGAAATAAGACCTTTCAATAGTATATAAGTGGATGCAAACCTCACATCCACTTATGATAAACTTCATGTGTACTCTAATGTTAATGTACTATTTCTTTAAAATTGAGATGATGGTATTGGTCGTACAAAATAATTTCATTATAAGAAAAATAAAAATAAGAATGGTCTTACCGATACACCTTCTTTGCTTATAGTTAAAACAAATTAAACTTAAAAAAATAGGCATTTATCACTTATTTAATATGAGATTGCTTTCCAAACTTGGTTTATTTATATGGGTAAAATTTACCAATTATATAATAAACTTTTATTGAATGGATTTGAAATCAAGAAAGTTAAATAAAGAAATGATTAGTTACAATAAAAATACCAGATATTCAGTAAAGCAGTTTACAATTGAAGTTATAATTATAATCAACCTTCTTTACTAATTAAGATTAATTTCAGTTTAGTCTATTGAAAATTTAAAAATAAAAAATAATTAAAATAAACTTTCTTGATATATCAATCCTTTCTCGTAATTCATAACCTTCCTTTTTATGTTTACAAAATTAATTACTTTTACTACTCAATTTAAAGGTAAGTAGAGAATTTTGACAAATAAACCCTTTCAAAATGATAAAACCAAACGATGTAGGAGTTATATGTTTTGAAATACTTCATATGCTTAACATTTATAATTAAATGGTAATGTTTAATTATTCTTATATTTTGAGTTTTTTGTTACATTTGATTGTGTACTTTCTTTATTAGGAATACGTATATAATAAACAAATGAGCTTCATTATCAAATTTGACACAATGCTAAGATTCTCACATTTTACATAATTAAGATTTCTTTTAATAACAAGATTAAATGAGTTCACTAAACCGGTTCTAACACAAATGGAACATGAGTTTAGTCCCATTAATACTTCATTAGAAAAGCAATAATATACAAATTAAAAAATTGTTTAATATTGTAGGTTTTTTTTTTTTTTAGACAAACACAATAACCTTAAGGGTTTGTTTGGTTGAGGGAATGAATTTGAATAAATTTAAGTAGATTGTGTATGGATGGTAAGATTTGAAAGGATTTGAGGAAAATATTTGTGAAAGTTTGTCAATGATGTGATGTGTACAAATTAATTTTGAATTATTTTTATAAATATAATTTTATAATTACCATTTTACCCTTAACTATAAAAATAATTAAAATTAATATATCTTTAATTTAATTATAATTTTGATAGTTTAAATAACTTTTACATAACATATTTAATAATACAATTAAATTTATTTAAATTTAATTTAAATAAAACATTATTAAATTGTTAAATATAATTATTAAACTAAACTTATTATTTTTCTATACTAAATTTACACAATATTATTTTTTTATATTTATTATAAATAATTACACCTACTTTTATTATTTACACATATATTATTATTATTTATTTTTATTAACCACATCATTAAAATTTCAATTATATAAATTTTTATTTAATGTTATTTTTTATTATAATATAATACATAGTTAATGTAATTAATTATACATAAATATTAATATATATATATATATATATATATAAATTATTATATTTATTATACGTTAATATATTTATAATTAAACTTCATAAATATTATAATATAACTTATTAAAAGTATTATTAATAAATATTATCATTATTACATTATATTACATAATTAATTATATTTATTTTATTAATATATAAATATAATTATTAATATATTAATAATCAAATGAATTATATAAAAATATTTGAAACAACTCACTCTCTGCAAATTCTCGTAAATCGTCACTCAACAAACAGAGAATGCACAGTAAATTTCTTTTTCTCTTTTTTCACGTTTTATTAATATTTTATTTCTCATTTTTCTAACTATCCCTTCATTTAATCTATCACAGCAAATCCATCATTGGATTCAAAAGCTATGTAAATGAGTATTTGTTTGACATTTGCGTGGAAAAAAGATAAAGCAGACGAGTCAGAAGCCAAATATTAGTAAAAGTACATGTATGTACAGGTTTTGACCATAAACTATTCCTTACACTTTCACATGACACAATTTCTTACAATCCAATTTAAATATTGTTCTCCTTCCAAATTTTTCTTTTCCACATACTCCATCATCAAGTTCTAGAATATTAAATTCAAAGGAAGTACATTTCATAAGAAAAGAGAAAAGATAAAGAATATATATTAATGATCTAAATAATAGAACTAGTTGTATTGGAATTAGAAAATTTATTACTAAAGGAATTGGTTTTGACCATAGAGAAGAAAGGGTTCCATACATTGTTAAATTATTATTCGTATTTATTTTAATTTGACTTTTTATGAATCATTGCAACAATGTGTTTGGTGTAATAGTTAAAGGTTTGGATCCATATATAAAAAAAATTAAACTAATTTTAATTTGAATATAAATCAATGATTTTCTTTTTACTTAATATGATATTTGAACTAATCACTTGTATATGTGTCAATCCAAACTAAAATCACAAACATGTTTTGGCATAAAAGCCCACTAGTTAAAACAACATATTGTAGCTTTAGAGATAATTGATGATGAATGTCAGTTTTACTTTTAATTAAATTTAAGAAGATGTTAAATATGTTAAGATAGTATTTAATATATTCCATCTAAAATTTAAACACTTTCATAATAATTTTGTAATTTTATTCAATTTTTTTATTAATATTTAGATTTAAAATATGTTTGAAAATAATAGAGGTGGTATAATTGGAATGAAGTATGAATACTTTAATATTAAAGTGAAAATAAAGAATGTTAGTTACTCAAACTTCACTTCAAAAGAACCATTATCTCTCTAGAACCCTTTTTTTCTATCTTGTCTATAAAAAAATTGATAAATTCATTCATCCTTTTGAAGATCAGATCCTCTTATAGGAATCTTGATAAAAAAACATAACAAGTTTATCTTATTAGTTTAGAGTAAGTTCCTCTTCATTTTTTTTCTTGAGTAAGGGTTGATAGATTTTATATGCCATGGGGGGAGTGTGTTGCATGTAATGTTTTTAGAACTAAGATAAGTCTCTACTAGTCTAGGATCATTAGGGTATGCTCATATCAATGATTAGAATATTTTTTTGTATAAAAGATCAACTTTCCTATGAGTTTTATAGAGTTGAAATTTTTAATTTAGTGTTGAGCAAACTAAACAAGTAATGTAAGTAGTCTGAAAGTGAAGGTGACATGGTCACGCTGTTTTGAATTTATTTAAGGGATTGTTTTATTGGTTGGTTCTTTTAATTTAAAGGAGTTTATCTTATATTTTCTCTAGTTGATTATAATTTAAATAAGTCTATCTTAATTTGGTTTTGTACTTTTTTTATTTCAAAAGAAATTCACCTTGAATTTATGCTTTGAATGATTTTAAAATGAAAACCATATTTTTGAATACTTTGAATGAGTATGCATGTATTAGTTTGGTTGTTAGATTTCTACAATTGAGCCATATTGATACAAAATGTAGTTAGTTTGAGATAATATATTCAATTTTATCTAGAAATAATAAAGTTAGAATGGTCTTGAATCAATTTAGACCTATGTATTATTTTGTAACTTTTATAAACAGACTTGTTAGGAGCTAATGCTTTTTTAGTGAAATTCAATCTAATAAAAACCTAAAAGTTTTGGTTGTTGGGAAAACCTTTTAAATAAAACTCTCCCTGATTTGCTTGTTGAGCAAAATTGGTATAATTAAAAACCTAAGAGTTTTGGTCTTTAGACAAGTCAAATTTGTTAGGTGAGCCTTGAGCCTTTTAAATAAAAAAAATCCCAAGTGTTTCCAATTCTCGTTGAGCAAAATATTTTTACGAAAAACAACCAGTAGAGTAGTCGCTGGGTCATGTTGTTTGTTGGACAACTAAAAGTAGTTGGTTCTATTGATGTCTTTAACTGGATGAGTAAAATTGTGATTGGACGAATTGCAACATGTGCTTAATTAACTGAACGAGCCAAATATTGGATAAATGAGAATGAGGTTTATAAACTTTAAAGAAACATGTTTTTAAATGTTTCTAAATGCTAAAATGTGTTTATATTTTATTTTTTTATATTTGACCAATAAAATGTATTTTAACATTTTTATAATGTAATGTATGATAAAAGTTCAATTTATTGATATTTGATTTGAGTTGGATATATATGTATGAACGAAAATTTGTGATGGTATGACAGTATATGGTATGAAGTATTATGTAGACATGGTTATTTAGAGGGAAGATGTGTATTGAATTTGAGATTCTTACTAAAGAGAGATTTTGACTTTGTTGGTATATTGAAATTACATAGATGAAGATTATGTGGTGAAAATCGATGGAGGTTCCTATGTCTAGTATATGGTACAAAAAATAGTTGGCTTGATAAGAATTTACTCTGTCGTATGAGAGGATTTAGTTCTTATTAATATAGTTGCGTATAAAAGATAAAACATAATGATTGTAGTATGACGGGTGTTGATCACTAAATCAAATTCAAAGCATATATCTTTTGAGAGTAGAGCCAAGTGTTTTGTGATGTATTCAATATTGTTTTAGCATAATTTAGAAATTACGTATATTATGAAAGACATTTGATTATGTGATGCGTATAAATGACTTAGAATGAAAATTTGAGATATATTTTTTATAATCTTGTGTTATATAGAAGCATAAGATGTTACATATGAGAAGACTTAGCATTAATAGGTTGAGAAGTAAGAGAATATGTATATATTTTGTTAGTTGTTATTTTCTTTGAGACTTATGTATGAATGTATGTATGTGAGTGTATGTATGAGTCTCAAAATGTATGTAAGATCATTCTTCTAAAAGAATATATTATTTTAAAAATTATTTCTTATTATTTAATCATTAAATTTAAAAAATAAATGATAAAGATTAATAAAACAAGTCACTTATGATTAATTTTCCATTAAATTGATAAAACTAATCCAAAAAAATTAAAAAGATTACTATTTTGAGAGAGATTACTTGTAACATATAAAACTAACAGTGAGTACATAACACAACATGATGAACCAAAGTCATTATAGCACAGGATTTCTAAACTAGACAAACCATGTTAAATTATTGCTTAGTCACATTATTTTTTCAATACTCTTATTTTTTTGTTGTTGTTCTTGATGTTCTTAAATTTTTGGTTGTTTATATTTTGAGTTTTTATTTTTTTGTTATTTTTAATTTTTCTTTTTGATTTATTAGTTATATAATTTGTTGTTTTTTATTTTTATCTATAATCGACAAGTATATATATATATATATATATATATATATATATATATATTATACTTTTTCTTATAATATTATTATGGAAAATTATTATTTTCTCTTAGAATCAGTTACTGTTTTTGTTTAGTCTATGTTTTTCTTGATTTATCTTTCAAATAGTTAACCGTTTAAAAAAATTCACCCTCTATTACTTAACCATTATCTACTATTTGTTATTTAAGCTTCACTTTTACTCTGGTTTGTTTTATTTTTTTAAACATAAAATGTGAACTGATCTAAGGAAATTGTATAAGACACCTTGACAGTCACAATATTGTAGGGAGTGTAGGCACAGAAGTTTTGTCCAGAGTTCAAGATGTCAAGTGTTAACAACAATAACAACGAGGAAGGCAAGAAGCCCAACGAGCAAGGAGCACACATTAACCTTAAAGTCAAGGGGCAAGTAGGTTCTTTTGTTTGTTCGTTAATTTTTCATTTCTTTCCATTTTTAGGTTTTGCTTTTCTATTAGATCATGTTAGTTGCGTGCAGTATATCTTCGATTTTTCACTCTGGTGAGCTTGATATCGTTTTGCAGTGTTTACTGTTTTATGATTATGTGTCAAAGTATGCCTCTTTAATCAATTTTTTTTTACTGAATTGGGGTTTTATTGTCGGGGTGACTCTGATTATGTTTTGTTTTGGTTTAGATTTATGGGATTGGGTAAAAATTGAAATTTGATATTTTCTTTTAAAATTGTTAATTGGATGTGGTAGGATGGGAACGAGGTGTTCTTCAAGATCAAGAGAAGCACTCAATTGAAAAAACTTATGAGTGCTTATTGTGATCGACAGTTGGTTGACTTCAACTTCATTGCTTTTCTCTTTGATGGTCGTCACCTTAGTGCTGAGCAGACTCCTGATGAGGTTTGTGTTTCCTTCATTTTTTTTCATGGATTCTACATCTCAACTGTTCAGCTTTTGGTTTTGACTTGCACTTTTATTTTTGCAGTTGGAAATGGAGGATGGTGATGAAATTGATGCCATGCTTCATCAGACTGGAGGTTCTGTACGCTGAGCCTATCTGCTTCCTCTCCTATCAATGTAACTAAGTTAAGGAAGCTATTTTTATAAGTGAATATTGAACATCATTCTTTTGATTATAAGAGTTATAAACTCAATATAAATGTTGTACTATTTAATTAACTAATAGAACATATATGCATATTTGTCATACTTGACATATCTAGTTAAGACAATTTATTAAGTATAAACTTATAATTAAGTTAAATTTTTTGTTTGATTACATGTTTGTATCTAGTAAAATAAAAAAAACACCCATGCACGCACACACATCCACATACATACACGCACACGCACACACACATATTTATCATAGATCATGAGAGTTGATGATCTTCCGTGGTTGTCTCTAACTTTTTGATGTGACCTTTAGAATTTGTTTGTTTCCAATGATCTATAATTGACATTTCCTTTGCCAACATTACCTTAATAGGGTTAAAGCTACCTTTAGGTCCAACATTGGTTAGAAGTTTAAAATAAGTGGGCTTAATAGGGTTAAAGCTACCTTTAGGTCCAACATTGGTTAGAAGTTTAAAATAAGTGGGGTAAAGGTATCGTTGAAATTTTTTTAACTTGGTTAGTTATCATGTTAACTTACCAGAACAAGTTCAAACTTGGAGTAGTATTCAATGAATCATCTTTGCTTCTTATAAGAACCACTGATCTTTTCACTAGCTAATTAGGAGGAACATAAGTATAAATTAGAAGAAGCATGTTCGCTTTTTACAGGGTTGTTAGGCACCCCTTTTAACTCTTGGTTATAAAGTTTTTCGATGTAAAGAAAGAGAAGTAATGACATTCACCTTTGCAAGCTCAACTACTACATCAATTTTCTTATTCTTTGCGAGCCTTTAGAGATTAAATAACAAGTCTTTCTTTAAAATTAGTACACTAGCATTAGCCCATATCTTTTTATAGTCAACATCTTTTCCCAAAATTCATACTTAAAAAAGTTAAATATATGTATTACAAATAATACAAAGGCAAAATATTTTTACCTACAAATCAAGTAATAAGTAGGTCCCTACTACTTATCAGGTGATGAGAGTGATGAGAATTACTGATTATTCTAATGTTTATCACTAGATACAAGTACTCACCCCATGATTTGAACTAGTTTGGCTTTTGGTAATAAATATAAAAGTAAGGTGTTTGGTTAAGGTAAATTTGTCTGAACATTTGAGTTTAAGTATCTTACTTTAAGTTTGTTGAAAATGAGGTGCATATAAAGTCTTAACAGACACTATTAAATTATATGAATCGAATTAGCATTATGTTTTAACTGATAAAACATATAATTTTGTTTATGTTATAGTTGATTTAGAGGCAGTGACACAAGATTTGTAAGACTTTAAACAAAGCTTAACTATTATGATGAAGTTTACTAAGAGTCATATTCATGATTATTAACACTCTACACTAGAAAGTGGGAAATGGAAAATATATCTTTAGAAAAATATTTGTATACATAAGTGAAACCATGATCCTTAATAGGACACTTTATCTTTATTGAGCATTTCTTGCCTATAATAAGCTTAACTTTCTCATTATTAGATATATTGAAAGACTTGATCATTTTAACAATTACATTTGAATATATTTAAAGGCATAATCTAAGTACATATTAATTTTGAAGTTAGAGATAGAAGGATACTTATATTTATGTTTTTTCTTGACGTGCTTGACTCTAATTATTCAATGTTCTCATGTTTAAATATATTTCGCTTCCACCGGCCTTAGGTGATGATTAGGTGGCAATTGAGTTAGTTTCCATTATTTCTAAACAAGTTTCTATAATGGATAATTTAAAAAAAAAAAAGTAAAGAAAAGAATTATAGGTTTCTTGAAGCATTAAAAGACTTAATATGACTCAATTTTTAATATCTGTAACTTTCTTTTCCATAGGGTAACTTGAAAAAAAAAACTACTAAAAAAATATTAATGAGAAAAAATGATTATTTATAAAAAGAAAAATAAGGTAAGATGATAAGAGAAAAGAAAATTAATGTAGAAATTCTTGATTCAATAGAAAAAAATTATTCTTTTACACAAATATTCCCCTCATGATATTAATATATTTAAGATCTAAACATAAAAAGGGATTCATATCATTCTTATCTGATTTTCTTATTTGAACAAATTTATTACAGTAACCAAAATTCTTACCTCCCTACAACTTAAATTAAAAATATTGTATAAACGTTTTCTCATTAAGCTTATTTAGACACTTTCAACAAAAACAAAATCTTAAAATAGACACCAAATATTAAAACTAACAGTAATTATCTAATGTGAAGCAAATTGAGATTGTAACAATGATGAAATAACACCTTTCACCAAGTAAAGATACCCCATGATAATCTGTATCCCTTTGAGAAAAGTTTGAATATTAACAAGGTCATGAACAAAGGTAATGTTTCCACCTTCCGGATAAATCTACAACCTCCAAAGAATCCGATTTCCAATAAATTCTTTTAAGTTTTCAAGTTCTGCCCTATGCAATCATGCACTTTACCTGACCAAATTATGAATCATGCACTTTACCTGACCAAATTATGTAGCCACCACATGGTGGCCCACCCAAGAGCCTCATAAAAATCATAATAACATTCAAATATAATAACAGAGTCTCCCATTTTATACATATATTTTATATTTTTACTTTATTTATAGTTTTATTTTAAATTATATATTTAACTATTATAAAGCAATACAAAAAAATATTGAGAAGAAAAAAGAAAAATAACAAATATAAACTACTATTTTATGAAAATAATATACATGTTTCAATATAATACAATTATATCCCTTCTCTTCTATTTCATTAAAATTTATAACTATATTATTTTTGAAATTAAAATATATATCATAAGTAAGTTGAAATGATGTCGAAATACAGTATCGATACTTATCAGAAATTTAAAAGGATAAATAAATTAATTATGATTAATGTTAGTTAAACATTTTAAATTAGTTTGTATTATCAAAATTAAACTAAAAAGTTATTTAAATCCAAGTTGTATTCTCGCTTGTCTATAAATAACATGATCATTCAAAACATAATTTTTTATTTACAAAAATAGAAAAATAGATAAATTGTGTCACAGACCTAGCTTGACACCATACATTTTTCAAATGAATATTTAATATTCTGAATTACTCAAACGTCAAAAATAAAACTTTTACAGATACCTCCATTATGAGATAAAAAGAAAAGAAAAGAAAACACAGACACATATAATTTTTTAAAAGGCAAGACAATGTAGAAAAAATCTTCTTGATCTACGCAAGAATAATAAGTCACAAAAATAATACAAATATTATATTTGAATAAGTTTATTAAATTTATGAATTAATATAAATATTAAATTTAAATTTATTAAAATAAAAAAACTGTAGTAAAAATGTAGACTTGCATAAGTGATAATATACGTATTTTTATTAATAATTAAAATGACTTTAACTGGTTAAAAAATTATAGTATTTAATAACTAAAATAACCCTAACTAACATGTTAAAATATTATAAATATTAAAAGGAAGATGTTATGTTATTTACAATAAATTCATGTTTATTTATTTTTTCTGTATTTTTCTTGGAAAACTAAGTTCATGGTTTTAATGCTTATTATGAAGACTAAATACAAACTTCATGTGTATTCTACTATCAAGTAACTGGTGCTGGTATTAGTTCTTTAAAGTTGAGATAATGGTATTAGTTGTACTTGTAAAAATGATTTCATTAAAAAAAAAAAAAATCATGTCACCAATATACCTTCTTTATTTATAGTTAAAACAAATTAAACTTAAAAATAGGCATTTACCACTATTTTAAAATGATATTGTTTTCCAAACTTTAATTTATTTATATGGGTAAAATTTACCAATTACATAGTAGATTTTCATTTAATGGATTTAAAGTCAAGAAAGTTAGATAAAGATATAATTAGTTACAATAAAAATACCAGATATTCAGTAAAGTAGTTTATAATTGAAGTTATAATTATAATCCTTATAACCCTTTTTACTAATTAATATTAATTTCAATTTAATTTCTTTAAAATTTAAAAATAAAATTCCTTGATGTCAATCCTTTCTCTTAATTTTTAATTCACAACCTTTCTTTTGTGCTTACAAAATCCATCACTTCTCCTACTTTTAAAGGTCTATAGAGAATGTTGATAAATAAACCCTTTCAAGATGGTAAATCTAAACAACGAAGTTATTATGCTTTGAAATACTATACTTTGAAATGTTTAATTATATTTATTTTGTTTATTTTTATATTTGATCATATCCTTTCTTTATTAAGAATATATATAATAAACAAATGTACTTCATCACCAATTTGACATAATTTTAGGATTCTCACATTTTACCTAATTAAGAATTTTTTTTTAATGAAAAGATTAAATGAGTCAACTAAACCTATTCTCACATTCAAATGGAGCATGGGTTTAGTTCTCTTTTTTTATTTCATTAGAAAAATAATATTATACAAATTAAAAAATTATTTAATATTGTAGGTTTTTTCTTTTATAGTTTAGACAAACACAATAACTTTCAAAGGATTATCTTGTTTGACATTTGTCTAGAAAGAATATAAAGGAGACAAGTCAGAAGTTAAATATGAGTAAAAATTCATATATGTGCAGGTTTTGACCACAAATTGTACCTAATCAAAAATTGTATGTAACACTTTCACGTGACATAATTTCTTACAATCCAATTTAAATATTATTCTCCTCCCAAGTTTCGCTCTTTCACACACTTCATCAAGTTCAAGAACACCAAATTCAAAAGGAGTGCATTTCAAAAAAAAAAAAAAAGAGAAACGGTAAATAATATAATAATCTAAATAGAACTAGTTGTATTGGAATCAGAAAATTTATTATTAAGGGTGTGATTGGATTAGAGAGTAGATATGATGAAGTAGATTTGAGATGAAAGTGTATAGAAGGTTTGATTGTTTAGATTGAGAAAAAGATGATAAGATTTAATAGGAAAATTTGTGAATGATATGATAGATATAATATTATTTTAATATATAAAATTATAAATTTATTCTTATAATTAAAAATAAAATATAGTTAATTTATTTAATGTAGTTAATAATATTTTTTAAAAATTTACGAAAATATTAAATTAATAATTATCTTTAAAATAAATTTAATTTATTATAAAGTATATATATTTATTGTTTGATAAGATTAATCTTTTAAAATATAAAATTAAATCTTTTAAAATAATTTTAATAATAAATTTAAATATAATTGTTATTTCATAACAATAAAAAAATTATTATCATATAATTTATTTTCATTTTAAATTTTTTACTTATTTTTATTAAATTACAACTATATTTATATTATTATTAATTATTTTACTAATAAAATTATATAATATTTTTATTATAAAAATTTATTATTATAATATATATATATAATCGATTACGTTAAAAACGTAATCTGATTATATATACTATTATAACTATTTATAGAAAGAAATTATTTTATTAATTATTTTAAAAAATTTATTTTATTTAAAATTAATCATTATATATTTTTAATTATTTATTATTTTAAAATCAAAATAAATATTTTTTAAAATTTTATTTAATTGTAATTAAATTAATTCTTTTAGTTAGAAAATAAACTTTCTGCAATAATAAAATTTTTGTAAGTAAAGTTTTTTTCATTTTTAATAAAATTTAGTTTTGTTTTTCACGTTTTCTTGTTTGCATTTTTTTGCTTAAAAAGTTTTCAACTTAGAAAACAAACACATCATAAAGGTCTGAGTTTGACCATAGAGAAGAAAGGTTCCATACATCACCAAAATATTGGTAAGATTTTATTTCAATTTGATTTTCTATGAATTATTGCGATAGTGTGTTTTGTTTGATGGTTAAAGGTTTGGATTCATATATAAAAAATAAATAAACTAATTTTAATTGTAATATAAATCATTGATTTAATTTTTTTACTTAATATGATATTTGAACTGATCACTTGTATATCTATCATTCCAAACTAAAAATCAAAAGCATGTTTTGGTAGTATTCTAATGTCAATCACCACCTATTAAAACAATACATTGTAGCTTTAAAGATAGTTGAAGATGAATGTATATTCATAATCTAAAATTATAAGAGTATGCTTATATCATTAATTAGGACTCTTTTTTGTACAATATCAACTTTTCTGTGAGTTATGTAGAGTTGGAGTTTTTGGTTTAGTGTTGAGCAAACTAAACAAGTACGGAACACCAATTTAGTTTTAAATAGTACATTAGACTAGATGATTTAGATGTGAAGATGACATAATCACGTTGTTTAGAATTTCTTGCAGGGATTGATGTATTGGTTGATTCTTTTGATTTAAAGGAGTTTATTTTCTCTAGTTGATTGTGATTTAAATAAGTTTATCTTAATTTGATTTTGATTCTTTTTTTTGGTTGTTAGATTTCTACAATTGGACTATATTGATAGAAGATGTAATTATTTTGGGATAATATATTCAAATATATATAGAAAGAATAAAGTTAACAGGATATTAAATCAATTTAAACATATGTATTATTCATGACTTTTCTAAATTATGCATTGGGGAACCTAAATTCCCGCTTAGCGAAATTCAGTTCAATAAAAATTTTGAAAATTTTGGTTGTTGGATAAACCTTTCAAATAAAACTCCTCGTAGTTTGATCGCTGGGTGGAATTTGTAGAATTAAAAATATGAGAGTTTTAGTCTTTAGGCGAGTCAAATATGAAAAACACTCAATGAAGTAGTGGCTAAGTGAACAGTTTGTTTGGTTGGCGACTAAAAGTGGTTATGTCTTTGCTTGGACGAGTAGAATTGTGACTAACTAAATTGTAACGTGTGTTTAATTTGCTGGACGAGTCATGTGTTTAATTTGTTGGACGAGCCAAATATTGACTGAACAACAAGGGAGTTTCTAAACTTTGACCAATATAATGTATTTAAACAATTTTATAATGTAATGTATGATTCATATTATTGATATTTAATCTAAGTTGGATATAAGAAAATTTATGTAGTAGTTAAGGTTGTAAAGGTGAATGTCATTACTTCTCTTTCTTTGTATCCAAAAACTTTATAACCAAGAGTTAAAGGGGTGTTTAACAATCCTATTACGACTTCTGTAAAAAGGCAAACATGCTTCTAATTTATACTTATATTCCTCCTCGTTAGCTAGTGAAAAAATTAGTGGTTCTCATAAGAAGCAAAGATGGTTCATTGAATAATACTCCAAGTTTGAACTTTTTGTGGTAAGTTAACATGATAACTAACCAAGTTAAAATTTTTGAAGGATACCTTTACCCACTTATTTCAAACTTCTAACCAATGTTGGACCTAAAGGTAGATTTAATCCCATTAAGATAATGTTGGCAAAGGTAATGCCAATTATACACAATTGGAAACAAACAAATTCCAAACATCAAAAAGTTAGAGACAACCATGGAGGATCATCAACTCATGTGATCTATGATGAATATATGTGTGTGACGGAGGATGATAAATTCATTATCTATGATGAATGTGTGTATATGGACGTGTATGCGTGCATGTGTGATCTTTTATTTTACTATATAAAAACATGTAACAAAGAATTTAACTTAATTATAAGTTTACTATTTAATAAATTATCTTAACTATATATGTCAAGTATCACAAATATGCATATATGTTCTATTAGTTAATAAAACAGTACAACATTTATATTGAGCTTATAACTTATAATCAAGAGAATGATATTTAATATTCACTTATAAAAATATCTTCCTTAACTCGGTTACCTTGATGGGAGAGGAAGCAAATATGCTCATAGTACAGAACCTCCAGTCTGATGAAGCATTGCATCAATTTCATCACCATCCTCTATTTCAACTGCAAAAATAAAAGTTCAAGTCAAAATCAAAAGCTGAACAGTTGAGATGTAGATTCCATGAAGAAAGATGAAGGAAACACAAACCTCATCAAGAGTCTACTCAGCACGAAGGCGACGACCATTAAAGAGAAAAGCAATGAAGTTGAAGTCAATCAATTGTTGGTCACAGTAAGTACTCATAAGCTTTTTCAATTGAGTGCTTCTCTTGATCGATCTTGAAGAACACCTCGTTCCCATCCTACCACATCCAATTAACAATTTTAAAAGAAAACATAAAATCTCAATTTTTACCCAAGTCCATAAATCCAATCCAAAACAAAACATAATCGGAGTCACCCTAACAATAAAACCCCAGTTCAGTAAAAAAAAATTATTAAAGAATAGGCATTCTATGACACAGACACCTAATCATAATACAATAAACACTGCAAAACGATCTCAAACTTACTAAAGTGCAAAATCGAAGATCTACGACACTCAAGTAACATGATCTAATAGAAAAACAAAACCCTATAAATGGAGAGAAACAACAAATTAAGGAATAAAAGAACATACCTGCCCCTACACTTTAAGGTTAATATGTGCTCTTTGCTGGCTGGGCTTCTTGCCTTCCTCGCTGTTATTATTGTTAACACTTGACATCTTGAACTCTCCCAACAAAACCTCTGTGTCTACTCTCTCTATAATATTGTGAGTGTCAAATATGTCTTGTACAATTCGGTTTAGACCCCTTCACATTTTATGTTTTAAAAAAATAAACCAGAGTAAAAGTGAAGGTTAGATAAGAAATAGTGGATGATGATTAAGTAATAGAGGATGAATTTTTTTAAACTGTAACTAATTAAAAAATAAAGCAAGAAAAATATAGACTAAACAAAAACTGTAACCGATTCTAAGAAGAAAAAGAATATTTTTCCATAATAATATTATAAGAAAAAGACATAATATAAATATAAATGTTTACATATATATATATATATATATATATATATATATATATATATATATATATATATATATATATATATATAT